>JAEEGL014145231.1_pt1 | contig 14740 bp, 10 predicted proteins | sample 9134231 | NCBI WGS metagenome assembly JAEEGL01 (sample SAMN16246548, study PRJNA631951) | gut metagenome | biome: gut microbiome; feature: rumen; material: fiber-attached | host: Bos | place: Iran: Karaj | collected 2018-10 | reverse complement strand
GAAGTAACCAAGACCAAGGATTCGACTGTTACAGTAGAAGAGACCAAGACAGAGGCCGGAGATGTTTATACTAAGGAAACCACTAAGACTGCCGGTACAACTATCATCAGCGAGAATACTGAAACAGCTGATGGTACAGTATCTTCAAAGGTTACTACCAAAACTGCAGGATCTACCACAGTAGAGGAAAAAATCAGCAGTACGGACAATTCGACCATAGTACGCAAAAGCGTAACAGACAAGAAGGGTACTTCAACTGTCAATGAGACGAAGACCGATAACAAAGGTAATGTAACAACTACCGAAGAGACAGTAAAGAAGAACGGTACCGGAAGTTCTAAATCAGTGACTGTAGATAAGGATAATAACGAGATCAGTGCCACTTCTATAGAAACAAAGAAGGATAAGAAGGGAACTCTGACAGTTACATCTGAGACTGTAAATAAGAATGCAGAAGGTTCGGAAGTTAAGTCTGTTGAGAGTAGCATAAAGTACTTTAAGTCAGGTGAAGTAAAGACTGAGACAACCGAGAAATCAGCAGATGGTTCCTCTGTAACTACAAAGAATACCATAAACGTAGACGAGAACGGAAACCTGGCCGTAGTATCTGAAGTAACTGAGATTGATGCAGAAGGTAAGGAGACCAAATCTACCACTACCGTGACTGCCGAAGTAGACGAATCAGGTAAGCCTGTTCTGTCAGAGATAGCTACAGATGGTAAAACAGCTGTTATTCCTGATGTAGTAGTATCCGATGGGCAGATCGTTCCTGTAACATCCATCGGCGATGGCGCCATGAAAGGTAACAAGAAAGTCACAGATGTGAAGCTGGGTAAGAACATCACTGAGATCGGATCAAAGGCATTCTATAAGGACAAGAAGCTGAAGAACATCGGTCTCACCGGATCAATCCAGACCATTGAGAAAAAAGCCTTCAAGGGAACTGCAAAAGACGCGGTATTTACCATAAGCGCTACCTCGAAGAAGGAATTCAAGAGAGTAAAGAAGCTGGTAATAAAAGCCGGTGCTAGCAAGAACTCTACATTTGTTTATGAGAAAGAATCAAAGTAAAAAACTAGTTAAAACTTAAAACTTAAAACTAAAGTGACCCCGGAAGTGGCAGAACCATTTCCGGGGTTTTACGTAAGATTTTTTGCGTGAGAATGATAACAAAAACAGTATTTTGTTGTTGCTATTTTGGTTTACTTGTGGTACAATACAAAGAAAACTTTTTATAGAAGAAATATAATGATTACTGTCTAAAACTTTAGAAGTTACCTTAAGAAGGGGGACTTTGCTTATGGTTGAAAACGGGAATATAAATGTGACAAATACTAACAATTCCGAGAGAGATGCTCTGACCGGAGTGAAGAGCAAGCTTTCGTATGTCAAATATGAGAAAGAACTTGACGAGTTGATAAAGGAAGGCATATCAGGTCCTTTTACTATCATGATCTTCGATATCAATGATATGAAGCATGAGAATGATGTGAAGGGTATGGAAGCCGGAGATGAATACATCAAAGAAGGATGTAGGATCATCTGTGACATATTTGATCACAGTCCTGTTTTTAGACTGGGCGGGGACGAGTTCGCCGCGATCCTCAGAGGCAGCGATTATGATAACCGCATGACTCTGGCTGCAAAGTATGGTGCCAGACAGTATGAGAATAAGATAAAAGGTCTCGTGAACATGGCTTTTGGCATGGCTGATTTTAATCCGAAGAAGGATATCAGGGTTCAGGATGTATACATCCGTGCCGACAGATTGATGAACGAGAACAAAAAGAATTGCAGAAATTGCAGATCGGCCCGTGCTTTTTTCGATGAAAAAGAATTTGAACCTTCTGTACGTTTTTATGTATTATATGAGCAGCTTGCATCGGCTATGACGGACTTCGGTAAAATCGAAGTACCAAAGATAGAACAGATACTGATAGATATCTGCAATCTTTTCAGACTGTCTAAAGCTGTCACCCGTGTGTTTATGAACCCTCAGGAAGAAAGAAGCGGTAAAGGCGAGATCATGAGCTGCTTCGATACCGGACGTGAAGGTGAACTTATCAGCACTATCAGGTATGTGACAAGTGTACAGTCCGGGGCTGTCATGAACGTATATATGTCACCTGATGAGAAGCCGCTGACAGAGGAAGAAAAGTGGAAGGTTGAGCTCGTAATGCGTACCATTTTGAGTTTTGTGGCACGTAACCGCCTGAATACTATGGTGGACCAGCTGACGTATTTTGACGAAGACGGATATCCGAACCTGAGAACCCTGAACCGGGACATGATGAAGATGGTCATGGAGAACCGTATAAACGGCATGGTCGCTTTCCATTATAACTTGAGGAATTTTGCCATAGTGAACAAGGAATATGGCAGGGATACCGGCGATATTATCATGAAGCTGCATTTTGATACCGTTCAGCATGCTATGGGTCCTGATGGGGTCCTTGCCAGAATGGGCGGGGATAACTTCGTAGGAATATGCCCCGGTGATACTTTTAAGAATGTTTTCTCTATCCTTACTCATACGATGGTGCATGTGAACAACGGAAACGGTGTGAGTATCCAGACCAAGGCAGGTGTATTCTGTATCTCGGAAAAATTCCCTGTACATAACCCGAGCGATGTATGGCCGAAGATTATCAGTGCTTTTAATGTAGCCAAGGGCGGAGAACACGAACATATTGTATTCTATGATGATGCTTTTATAGCGAAAAAGGAAAAGAGCATGCGTATACAGCAGCTTCTTCCTGATGCTTTGAAAGATGAGGAATTTAAGCCTTTTTATCAGCCGAAGGTTAATTTGAAAACAGGTGAATTATCGGGAGCAGAGGCTCTGTGCAGATGGTTCCACGACGGGAAGATCATCCCTCCGAATGATTTTATACCTGTGTTTGAAGAGACGAGCGACATCTGCAGGCTCGATCTGTATATGCTGGAGCATGTATGCAGGGATATCAGATGCTGGCTGGATTCAGGGAAGAATCCGGTGCGTGTTTCCGTAAACTTCTCTCGTAAGCATATGATGAATATCGGACTCACCGATATCATAGCTGAGATAGTGGATCGTTATGATGTTCCTCACAAATACGTAGAGATAGAGCTGACCGAGACTACTACGGATGTTGAATTTGTCGATCTGAAGCGTTTGGTGACAAGTCTTCATGATCTGGGATTCTATACTTCCATAGATGATTTTGGTATGGGATTCTCATCGTTGAATCTTATAAGGGATATTCCTTGGGATGTGGTAAAGATAGACAAGAGTTTCCTGCCTCTCGAAGGTGAGGATGATAACAGCCCGAACAGTATCATGTACAGACATGTAGTGGCTATGGTCAGGGAACTCGGTCGAGAAGCTTTGACAGAAGGTACCGAATCGGAGTTTCATGTGAAGGTCCTGAAGGAGAACAACTGCGAGTTTGCTCAGGGGTATTATTTTGATAAGCCGCTGATGGTGGATGAGTTTGAAAAAAGACTGGTAATAAGAAGGTATATTTAATGAAAATATGGGGCGGTTTTGTGGATGAAAATCAATCACAGAACCGTCCCTGTGATTGATTTAAGAGGATATCAGGTATGAAAGTGATGAAGTATGATGAAGCATTGGAGTATATAGGTCGGATACCGTGGACCTCCAGAAGCGTAGGCCTTCACAGGATAAAGGCACTCCTCGAAGTTTTGGGAAGACCGGACAGAAAACTGAAGTTTATACATGTGGCAGGAACGAACGGCAAAGGTTCGGTATGCTCCATGCTGGACTCGGTGCTGAGGGCTGCGGGATACAGAGTTGGTCTTTTTACTTCACCTCATCTTCTAAGGTATAACGAGAGAATGAAGGTGGACGGATGTGATATAGGTGATGATGAATTCGCCAAAGTCATATCAGAGGTGAAGGATGCTTCGGAAAGGCTGGAAGCCGAGTGGAAGGCTAAAGAGAGTTTTGGGAGAAAGAATAAGAGACTGAAAACCGAAGATGAGGACAAAAATGAAGTCGTAAATGAAGATGTAAATGAAGATGTAAATGAGGATAGCAAAGAGGATTTAAAAAAGGATGGAAAAGAGTTTGAATCTCCATCTGAATTTGAGGTCCTTACGGCTGCGGGAATGCTCTGGTTTGCACGGAAAAAGTGCGATATTGTTATCCTTGAGGTTGGCCTCGGAGGAGAGTTTGACAGCACGAACGTGATAGAGAACAAAGAACTGGCTGTAATCACGCCCATAGGATACGACCACACCGGAATACTCGGGGATACCCTGGGAGAGATAGCGACTGCCAAAGCAGGTATAATCACCGAGGGCTGTGATGTAGTCTGTTCGCTTCAGAGCAGGGAAGGCCTGATAGCAAATGAATATCCGCTAAGAGAAGATCTGGCTCGCAAGATGGAGATACTGAAGGTTATAGGAGCCCGTTGCAGTGAGGAGAAAGCGTTGCTTCATATCCCTGATACTTTTGGGTTCAGGGCACTGTCGAGAGATATAGACGGGCAGGTATTTAAGTCAAGGTACTATGATGAGCCCCTGAGGTTAAATCTTATAGGGGAATACCAGCTCCTGAATGCACTGACAGTACTTGAGGCTGTACGAGTACTTAATAAACGAAGTAATGAGGCTAAAAAAGGGTTCTGTATAGATAAGGAAGCAGTGAAAAAAGGACTCGAATCTGTTAAATGGGCTGCGAGATTCGAGGTTTTACATCGGAATCCGGAGTTTATCCTAGACGGGGCGCATAATGACCATGGTATAGATGCTGCAGTGGACTCCTTAAGGTGGGTATACGGTGACAAGAAAATCATTTATATTCTTGGAATTCTCAGTGACAAAAACATAGACAGCATGCTCTTGAAGCTTTATTCTAATGCAAAATGGTTTATAACACTTACTCCCGAGTCTTCGAGAGCTCTGGCCGGTGAAAAACTGGCGGAACGCTTGAGAGAAGCCGGATTCGAGGCCATAAACTTTGACACACCTAAGGAAGCGGTGGAGTATGCTTTGAAAAATGCGAACGAGAAGGATGACGTCATATGCTCTCTGGGGTCGCTGTATCTCGCCGGACATGTCAGGGCATGTTTTATAGAGTAAAAAATGTTGAAAGTATTATAGATTTATGCTATAATAAAATTTATTAAAAACTAATTTGGAAAGGGGGACTGTTGCTGTATGTTTGATGGTAATTTTATAGATATTAACATAAAGTGGGATGACGAAGCTAGAGTTTGGTTTTGTGAGTGTGAAGAAATCGGACTTGCTTTAGAGAGCGGATCCTATGATGCGCTTTTGGAAAGAATTAAAATGGCAATCCCTGAAATGATGGAATTAAACAATATTAGTAAAAATACTATGTTTTATATTAATACCGAAAAACGTCCGGTGGCATATGCTTAATGGCTGAATACGAGAAGAAAGTACGAGAAATCCTCGATGAAAACGGATGTACATTTGTCAGACATGGTAAGGGTGATCATGATATTTGGCATAGCCCGATTACAAACAAAAATGTCACGGTTGACGGCAAGATAAAGTCTCGTGAAATGGCAAATGTCGTATTAAAACAGTGTGGAATTGAATTTAGATTTAGATAAAAGAAAGGGTGGTTATCGGGATGTACAAATCAGACATTGAAATCGCACAGGAAAACGAAATGCTGCCGATAGATGATATCGCAGCAAAGGCAGGAATTGATGAGAAGTATGTGGAGCATTATGGAAAATATAAGGCAAAGATAGACCTGAGTTTGCTCAAAGAGAGTGACAGGCCTGACGGCAAGCTGATACTTGTCACAGCTATCACACCTACTCCTGCAGGAGAAGGAAAGACCACTACTACAGTAGGTCTGGCTGATGGCCTTCAGAAGATCGGAAAGAATGTAGTGGTAGCTCTCCGTGAGCCCTCATTGGGACCGGTTTTCGGTATCAAGGGCGGTGCAGCAGGTGGCGGATACGCTCAGGTAGTTCCCATGGAGGATATCAACCTTCATTTTACCGGTGATATGCATGCCATAGGCGCAGCAAACAACCTGCTCGCAGCTATGCTGGACAACCATATCTATCAGGGGAATTCTTTGAGGATCGACCCCAGACGTATCACTTGGAGACGTTGTGTGGATATGAACGACAGACAGCTTCGTTTTGTAGTGGATGGTCTCGGCGGAAAAGTAAACGGTACTCCCCGTGAAGACGGTTACGATATCACAGTTGCTTCTGAAATCATGGCGATTCTGTGTCTGGCATCGGATATAGTTGACTTAAAGAAGAGAATAGCAAGGATTATAGTAGGATATACATATGACGGTGATCCCGTGACAGCAGGTCAGCTCCATGCTGAGGGTGCTATGACAGCATTATTAAAGGATGCGTTAAAGCCGAATCTGGTTCAGACCTTGGAGCATTGTCCTTCATTTGTTCATGGCGGACCTTTCGCAAATATCGCTCACGGATGTAACTCGGTAGTGGCTACACGTATGGCTCTAAAACTCGGTGATTATGTAGTGACCGAGGCAGGTTTCGGTGCAGACCTCGGAGCTGAGAAGTTCCTCGACATCAAGTGCCGTTTTGCAGGACTGAAGCCCAATGCAGTAGTAGTTGTAGCTACAGTGAGAGCTTTGAAGAATCATGGCGGCGTTCCGAAGGCAGAACTGAACAACGAGAACCTTGAAGCTCTGGAGAAAGGTATGCCGAACCTTTTACAGCATGTAGAGAATATCACAAAAGTTTACAAGCTGCCCTGCGTAGTGGCTATCAATGCATTCCCTACAGATACAGAGGCAGAACTTGAACTGGTTAGAAAGAAGTGTTCAGAACTCGGTTGCAACGTAGCTCTTTCAAAAGTATGGGAAAAGGGTGGCGAAGGCGGCATAGAGCTCGCCGAAGAAGTAGTCAGACTCTGTAATGCAAAGGATGATAACGGTGAACCCCTGAATAAGGACTTCTCATTCAGCTATGAACTTGACTTAACCATAGAGGAAAAGATAGAGGCTATCGCTAAGAAGGTATATCATGCTGATGGTGTGGTATTTACCGCTCAGGCAAAGAAAGATATAGACAACCTAAACAAGATAGGATACAGCAACGTTCCTGTTTGTATGGCTAAGACTCAGTACAGCTTCTCAGATGATGCAAAACTTCTGGGAGCTCCCAAGGGATTCGAGATCACCGTCCGTTCACTTAAGGTTTCTGCAGGTGCAGGCTTTATAGTGGCTCTGACCGGTGACATCATGACTATGCCCGGACTTCCCAAGGTACCCGCTGCTGAGAAGATAGATGTGGATGAAAATGGTAAGATTTCAGGGCTGTTCTAAAGGAGAAAAAAATGTTAGATGGGAATCTTACAATAAATGAATTTATAGAGAAGCTCGGAAGCAAGGATGCGGTGCCGGGAGGCGGTGGAGCTGCGGCTCTGACTGCATCCATGGGTATTTCTCTCTGCAAGATGGCTGCGAACCTGACTGTAGGGAAGAAGAAATACGCAGACGTTGAAGCAGAAATGTATGACATAATAGCTGAGTGTGATAAGCTCTCAGCTGAATTTGTCGGGCTCATCCAGAAGGACGCAGACGGATTTCTTCCGTTGTCAAAAGCGTACGGACTTCCCACGGATACCGATGAACAGAAGAAGTTCAAGGAAGAGACTCTGGAGAGAGAGCTGAATAACGCTGCCGCTGTTCCGGTTGAAATCATGGAAAAGTGCGCGAGAGCCATAGAACTGTCAGCTGTTGTGGCTGAAAAAGGCAGCAAGCTGGTAGTGAGTGATGCAGCGTGCGCTATAAACACATGCATGTCGGCTCTGAAATGTGCTTCATTAAATGTATATATCAATACAAAGTTTATGAAGGATAGAGACAGAGCTAAAGAATTGAACGAAAAAGCAGACGGCATTATAGCTGCGAGCAGTGAGACTGCAGAAAAAGTATTTAATGAGGTACTTGATTCGTTAAAACTTTCAAAATGAAACATGCCCCGGAAAAGGCGTATCGAACTGGGGGGACGATTCACCGGTTGAAAAATCAATCAGAGAACCGTCCCTCTGATTGATTTAATTTATTTACAGTCATGGTTAAAAAAGAATTAAGAAAATTGAAAATGCAGGAGAGAGATGGGTTAAGCGAAGAACAGCTGCAGAAACTTTCTTCTGTCATAACGGATAAAATCATAGGGCTTGATGAATATAAAAATGCAGAGACGATATTAACATTTGTATCATGCAGAAGTGAAGTTCGGACCGATAATCTGATAGAGTATTCTCTAAAGTGTGGTAAAAGAGTGGGAGTTCCAAAGGTTGAGGGAGATGTTATCCGTTTTTACGAGATACAAAGCCTCGAGGATCTTGAACCGGGATATTTTGGAGTACGGGAACCCAAGATATATAAGCCACAGAGTCTCGAGAATCTGGAAACCGGATATTTTGGTGTGCGGGAACCTAAAATTGGTTCTAATGGGAAATTAAAAAACACAGATCAGGGCTACATTAATAAATCGTATGAGAGTTCTAAGAGTATGACAAATCAGGATGTCAGTATTTCCATAGAAATAGATCCAGACGGTTCATTCATGATAGTCCCGGGACTGGTATTTGACAAAGATTTAAACCGTATAGGTTACGGGAAAGGATTTTACGACCGGTATTTTGATACGAATCAAACGAAAAGTTTTACCAAATGCGGTATAGCATTTGATCAGCAGATGTGTGAAGGAATAGATACAGATCCTCGAGATGTTCCGCTTGATATACTGGTCACGGAATCCGAGGTAATTAGTAGGTAACGGAAATCATAAAAAGGATTAATGCAAAAATATGGAAGAGTATTGGATTGTAGTAGTAGACGATGAGCCGCTGAGCCTCACCAATGCAAAGAATATGCTGGAAGAAGAGAATATGAAGGTGAGCTGCCTTCCGTCGGGGCAGATGCTTTTAAAATTCGTGAATAAAAACACACCCGATCTTATTCTTCTCGATATTCTTATGCCCGAGATGGATGGATTTGAGACCTATAATGAGCTGAGACGTTTTGAGGATGAAAACGGCAGGAATCATATACCCGTGATCTTCCTTACGGGAAAAGACAACAGCGATATGGAAAGACGCGGGTTAAAAGCCGGCGCATCGGACTTCGTACGCAAACCGTTCAATAAAGAAATACTTAAAAGACGTATATATAATACTATAGTTAACAGCAAAAAAATTGAAAGCCTGACCGAGGAGGCTTCCGTGGACAAACTTACCGGTTTTCTCAACAAGGCAAGCGGAACTTCGAGAGTTGAAAAGATGTGCGCAGACTGTTCGGGAGCCCTTACTATCATGGATATAGATAGTTTTAAATTGGTCAACGACCTGTTCGGACATGATATGGGAGACCGGATGCTCAGGGCTTTCTCGAATATATTGAGACACAACACCAGAGAAACTGATGTTATCAGCAGGATAGGCGGAGATGAGTTTATGGCGTTCTTTATGGACATGAACTCTGAAAAAGCGGTAGCATCTCTTACGGAGCGTCTGAACCGTCAGATTTTGGAAGCGGCTGAAGAACTCATGGGGAAGGATCATGGAATACCTCTCGGTATTTCCGTCGGAGTTTGCATGATTCCGGAACACGGCAGGGATTATGAATCACTTTTTGCTCTGGCTGACGGGTCGCTATATACTGTTAAGCAGAATGGAAAACATGGATTCTTTATATATGATGAAAAATTATTTAAATCCGAAGGTGAAGAACTGAGCCTGGATGAGGAAATAAACAGGATCACCAAGATAGTATCTGAGAGAAATGAAGGAAAAGGGGCTCTTTTACTGGGACGCGAATCATTTGCCATGATTTACCGTTTCATCATGCGTTTCTATAAAAGATATGGCGGAAATTCTGTAAAGATCCTTTTTGAAATTGTTCCAACTGAAGGTGAAGAGTCGATAAAACCTGCTGAGGCTGCTTCTCAATTTGGTGCAATCCTTCAAAAATCACTTAGACGTAGTGATATCGTCCTGCAGAACAGGTCAAATCAGTTTTTTGTATTCCTGACCGAAAGAGATGCATTTGATGCCGAGAATGTTGTAAACAGGCTGTTAGATGAATGGAAAGAAAAGAATGACAGTAAATGCTTTGAAATCAGGTATTCACTGAAATGCGAAGAGTTTAAAGAGAATGAAGATGCGGAGCAACGTTCTGTTACCGGGGAGCACTAATGGTGTTTTTGAGGTGACATTGACATAGTAAAAAAGTCTTATAAGAGGAAATCAGATGAAGCATTTGAGTAAGGCTATTTTAAGGACGGCAATAATCGGTACGCTTGTCATTATACTTTTTGTCGGTGTAATTCTGGTATACTACAATATGGTCTATGATGAGAAGAAGGACGGGATCATAAAAGACGGAAGGATATTGGCAAATCAGTCCGCAGATGAATTTGACAGATATCTGTCAACAAATATAGACCTGATAAAAATCACGGCATATACTCTTGACGGGATGATCACCGAAAAAAAATCGAATGACGAAATCCAGGATTATCTGGTGGGGCAGTCAACAGCTATCAGAAATGCTGTAGTTGAGAATTATACAGGACTTTACGGTTATATAAACGGCCGGTTTTTCAGCGGTACATACTGGATCCCGCCGGAAGGATATGATTCGCGAATACGTCCGTGGTATACGAAGCCTATGGAGAATCCCGGTAAGATCACTATACTTGAACCTTATGTAGATGTTCAGTCCGGAAATACCATGATGGCTCTCGGAAAAACATTATGTGATGGAGTAAGTGTTATATCCGTTGATGTATCTTTGGATCAGATGCAGTATCTGACCGAAGAAGCGGTTGTAAACGGTGGCTCAGACATAGAGATGATCATAGCCGGAGACGGTTCGGTAGTCACACATTCTGATATTGATGAAGTAGGAAAAAATTATTTTACTGAGTCCGGTACTTTGGGCTCTGAGATTTTTAAGATGCTGTCTGAATCAAGGGACAGCTATTTTGAGGTTGACTTCGAAGGGGAGAATTATATTGTTTATAATGCTTCTTTCCAGGATGACTGGTATTGTATTTCAGTCCACAGGGCGTCAGAAGTTTTTAATTCTTTGACACGAATACTTATTGCTACGATCGTTATCGCTATAGCTATCGTCGTAACTATAGGTATTATCATAGCAGTTTCAGGAAGAAGAAGTGTTATAGCGGAAAGAGCACTGGCTTCGAGTGAGGCTAAGTCTGCGTTTCTATCAAATATGTCCCATGAGATCCGTACACCTATAAACGCGGTTCTCGGCATGAACGAGATGATACTTCGGGAAAGCAGGGAAGCAAATATCCGCGAATATTCCGAAAATGTAAAAATGGCGGGACAAAATCTTCTGGGTATTGTTAACGATATTCTCGATTTTTCAAAGATTGAAGCCGGAAAGATGGAGATAATCCCTGCGGAATACCGTCTGTCAGCCATGCTTGTCGACCTCGTAAATATGATAAAGCCGAGATTTGATGCAAAAGGACTGGTACTCGATACGGTTTTTGACAAGAATGCTCCCGAGATACTTTTCGGAGATGAAAACCGTATAAAACAGGTAATTGCAAATCTACTGACAAATGCTGTCAAATACACTGAAGAAGGAAGTGTAAAGTTTTCTATGTCTTTTGAAAAAAGCATGGATGAAAATGACGGTGTAATACTAAACTTTTCCGTAGCTGACACCGGTATAGGAATAAAAGAAGAGGATCTGGGTAAACTCTTTTCTGAGTTTGAACGTATAGAGGAAAAAAGAAACAGAAACATAGAAGGCACGGGACTGGGATTAAATATCACTAAACACCTGTTGGAGATGATGGGCAGCTCACTCGAAGTAAAGAGCGACTATGGAAAGGGATCTGTTTTCTCGTTTACATTAAAACAGAAAGTGACATCATGGGAGCCGATGGGGGATTATGATGAGGCAATCGAAAAAGAAAAAGGAAGATTTACCTCATATAAGATTGGTTTCATGGCTCCAAAGGCAGAAATTCTGGCAGTTGATGACAATCCCATGAACCTTACGGTATTATTAAGTCTCTTAAAACAGACAAAAGTAAATATAGATACAGCCGAGAGGGGCGAAGAAGGTCTGAATAAGACTCTCGAGAAAAAATACGATCTGATATTCCTGGATCATATGATGCCTGAGAAGGACGGTATCGAGACTCTGCATGAGCTTAGAAGCAATAAAAACAATCCGAATATTGATACTCCTGCAATCTGCCTTACTGCTAATGCTATCGCGGGTGCAAAAAACAAGTATATCGCAGAGGGCTTTGATGATTATCTCACTAAACCTGTGGATTATTCAAAATTAGAGGAGATGATGTTAAAGTATCTTCCGAAAGACAAAATCGAGGAATATGTACCCGATGAGAATGAAACCGAAATGCCGGACGGACTTCCTGAGAATCTGGAGAGTCTGGACAGACAAGGAATTCTTGACATTTATTCCGGAATCAATAACAGCGGAACCATAGAAGCGTATATTCCTCTGATAAAGATATTTTGCAAATCCATAGATGAAAAATCAGAAGAGATTGAAAAGCTTTATAAAGACGGGGATATAAAGAACTTCACGATAAAAGTCCATGCACTGAAGAGTTCAGCCCGTATCATCGGAGCCACGGAGTTTGGCGAAGAGGCTCAAAAGCTCGAGAATGCAGGAACAGACGGAGATATAGCTTATATAAACTCGAATTGTGATGAATTTCTGGAGAAATATAAGAGATTTAAGGCTCCGTTATCTCAGTTTATTGAAAAAGAAGAAGAGTCCGTGCGGACTGAGCAAAACGGGGATAAGCCTGAGGCAGATGAGGCACTTTTAAAAGATGCATATGCAGAACTTTATGCCGCAGCGGACGATATGGACTGTGATATACTTAAAAATATATTTAAGGATATGGAAGCATATCGCATACCGGATAAAGATAAAGAATTATGGCAAAAGCTGATAAATGCTTCGGAAAAATACGATTATGAGACCGTCATGAACTTGCTTAATAGTAGACATGGATGATATCAAGAGGAAGATAAGTATATGGATTATAGGAAAAATGAAAATTTCATAATTCTTGTAATGTCTCTCGCATGCGTAGGTTTGACGATAGAGAGTATACTGTTAAAGTGGGAATTCTGGGTTCCGCCGCTTATCATTATCGGTACTGTTTTGATGTGGGTAATGAATATATTACAAAAACCCGATTATATAATAAGAAGGGCATATTGTCTGGGATTCGCCATGCTTTCGGTATTCTATTACGGGATACACGAGACAAGTCTTTTTGATGTGGTTCTGGTAGTTGTGCTGGCCATGGTCGTGTTTACTTTCTTCAACCGTGTATATATGATGTACCTGTTTTTGATTGAGTATGCTGCTGTAATGTTTACTCATCTGATCCTGGCATTGGACGGGGAAGGAATGACTTTTGAGCCTGTTCAGGTATCAAGGGTTATTTTACATTTCATGATCGTTATTATGGTATATTACAGTTGCCTGAGGATTATTAAAAATAGGATCAAAGCAGAAGTTTCCGGCAAAGAGAAGGATGAACAGATAGAGAATTATGATGCGGATATGGAGGATTTCCTGTCAAATATTTCTCATGAACTTCGTACACCCGTAAACGTGGTAAACGGTATGTCCGAGCTTCTGATAAAAAGGAATATAGGAAAAGAAGCGTTTTCGATAAAGGATGCCGGGATAAGGCTTGCATACCAGATAGAAGATATTCAGGACTATACGGAATGTAAGAGAGAAAAAGCGATACTTGAAGAAGATGATTATATGAGTACATCGCTTATCAATGATGTGGTAACAGGATTCCGTCTGGTTGAAAACAGTCATAATCTGGAACTTGTAGTGGACCTGGCTCCCTCTGTACCTATGAAAATGAGGGGTGATATCAAAAAGCTTCATAAAATATTCAGGCATCTTCTGGAAAACTCCGTAAAGTTTACAAAAAGAGGCGGAATCTATGTAAGGATGTATTCCGAACCTACAGAATACGGAGTGAATCTCTGCATAGAGATGACGGATACAGGTATAGGTATGGACAGAAAAGCTATAGAATCCGTATCCGAAGGAATGTATCAGGTAAATAAGAAAAGAAACCGCAGTTCGGGTGGAATAGGACTGGGGCTTTATATTGTATACGGTTTTACCCACAGGATGGGTGGCTTTGTAAAGATTGAAAGTGAAAAGAATAATGGTACGACCGTACGTGTGACCATCCCTCAGAAAGTGGTGGATGAATCACCTTGTCTTGGGCTGGGTTCAAAACTTGAGGGTAATATTCTGTTCCATGTAAAGTCTGATAAATATAAGGTCCCCAAAGTGCGTGATTTCTACCGTTCCATGGCGGCACATCTTGCGAAGGGAATCAATGTACCTCTGTATTCAGCTGATTCTGTAAAGGATATTGAACGTCTGAAAGAACAGATGGATGTAACGCATATTTTCATGGGTCAGGAGGAATATGAAGAAAATCCCAAATATTTTGATGACTTAAGCAAGGGCGATATAGTAGTCGCAGTTTCGGCATATGCGGGATTTAATACGAATCCGGGAAGCAGGGTTATCGTAATGCCGAAGCCCCTGTATGCTTATCCTGTCATAAAGATACTTAATGAAGGTAAAAACGTAAAGAATATTGAATTTTCCGAGTCGGTATCAAGACCAAAGTTCAAAGGAGTTAAGGCTCTGATAGTAGATGATGAGCCGATGAATCTGGTG
>JAEEGL012155024.1_pt1 | contig 14740 bp, 10 predicted proteins | sample 9134231 | NCBI WGS metagenome assembly JAEEGL01 (sample SAMN16246548, study PRJNA631951) | gut metagenome | biome: gut microbiome; feature: rumen; material: fiber-attached | host: Bos | place: Iran: Karaj | collected 2018-10 | reverse complement strand
ATATTCGAATCTGCCGGATATTCCGCTTCCCATTCAATTACGAGCTTCAACGCCGTGCCGTTATCCTCTACGATCGAGCCGGACCTGACTATCGTTCCGTCTTCTTTCTGTACGACGTCGCCTCCCGAAGGAATATGAGGAACTTCCGGATCATCCGTCCCGGGGGCAGTTACTTCAGGGGTCGTTACCGACGGTTCGGTGCCCGGTATAGGAACCGTTACTTCAGGAACGGTTACTGGAGAGTCGGTTACCGGATCATTCGTTATCGGGGCGTCGGTTTTCGGCTTGGAATCCGTTTTGTCTCCAACGGTTACCGGAACGGTCAATTCTCCGAACGGATCGGTAAAGCTGACCTGCGGAACGGTCGTTTTATCTGTTGAAGTCTTGCTTGACACTCCGGGTTTCGCTGTTCCCTGCGCTGTCGTGACCGGAGGATTCTTATCCTTTGCAATCGAAACGATTATCAAAGAAAGAAGAACGACAGCCGCGACAAGAAGCGCTATCAGAATTATCATTATTATAGTCAGAAGACTGTTCTTTTTTTCCATAAAATCACCTCTGTTTACTTCATTATAGCAATAATATCAGGAGTTGTCAAGTTCGGTCAGCGCCATAACTATTGCCTGCTCTGCGGCTTTGTTTCTGACCTCTTCTCTGCCGCCGTCGAAACGGTATTTCACGGCTTTGTTTTTAACTCCGTCGGAATAACCGATACATACCGTTCCGTGAGGCTGACCGTCGTCTCCGTCGTAAGGCCCCGCCCATCCTGTTATCGAAAGAGCGATGTCGGCTTTCATTGCAATTCTTGCACCGTTTGCCATTTCCGACGCAGTCTGTTCGGATACAACTCCGTATTTTTTGACGGTCGATTTTTTCACTCCGACCGTTCTGCATTTTACCTCCGCGGAATACGTTACAAAGCCGCCGTCAAATACGTTTGAAGCGCCGGAAACCGACGTTATCTTTGACATAAGCAGCCCACCAGTGCAGGACTCGGCTGCCGTTATCCTGAGTTTTCTGTCTTTTAATAATTTAACAAGCTTTTCCGCCGTATTATTTTCAGTCATTTTTATCTCCGTTAAGTATTTTCGGACAAATTCCGTTTATCGGGCAGCCGACGCAATCGGGATTTCTTGCTCTGCAGAAGTCCCTCCCGAGATTTACGAGTCTGTGGCAAAAATCATTCTGTTCAGCTGGAGGGATGATTGTCTTTAACGTTTTTTCGACCTTTTCAGGGTCTTTGACGGGAGGAGACACGAGTCCGAGCCTTCCCGAAAGACGAATACAATGTGTGTCAGCTACTATTGCATGCTTCCCGAACACGTCTCCGACCATAAGATTTGCGATTTTTCTTCCTACCCCTGCAAGTCCGAGGAGACAGTCGAAATCTTCCGGAACGCTTCCGTTATGATTTTCGATAATTTGCCTGGATGCCAGAACAATATCCCTCGCTTTTGAATTGTGAAGTCCGCAAGGACGAACGACCGACGCAACTTCTTCGGGATCTGCGGCCGCCATCGCTTTCACGGTAGGATATTTTGCAAAAAGATCTTTTGATGTCCGGTTTACCCTCTCGTCAGTACACTGAGCTGAAAGTCTTGCCATAACAAGAAGCTTCCACGGATCGGTTCCGTAATCCAGCCCGCACCTCGGATCAGGATAAATCTCTTTTAGTCTTGAAATCAGCTTTTTGATATAATCATTCTTTTTCATATTTAAAATCATTCAGACTTTTTCCGAATTCCCGCTTGATCAGCATTTCAAGCGACGTCACAGGCAAACCTACGACGTTGTGGTACTGTCCGTTTATTCCGAGGACGAAAATCGACGCCTTTCCTTGTATTCCGTATCCTCCGGCCTTGTCAAAAGGCTCGCCGCTGTCAATATATCCGTAAATTTCGCTGTCGGACAATTCTCTGAAAGCAACTGTAGTGGAAACGCTTTCGGATGAAAGCTTTCCGTTGTAATAAACCGCTATTCCGCTCCATACTTCATGGCATCTGCCCGAGAGTTTTTTCAGCATTTCATAGGCTTCTTCACGTGTTTTTGGCTTTCCGAATATCTCATTATCGCATGACACGACCGTATCCGCCGCTATTATCATATCAGAAACCGGATCCGCAAATTCCGCCGCCTTCAACGCCTTTCTTCTGGAGAGCAGATTAACTATCTCGGAAACAGGCGTACCTTTTTCATATGATTCGTCGGCGTCTACAGGCAAAACCTTAAAATCGATTCCGAGATTCTTAAGTATTTCATATCGCCTGGGGGAACCCGAGGCGAGTATCAAACCGATTTTCATCGTATCCTTCTTATCTCCTTTTTGGTCGGAAGTCCCTTCTTATAGTTGTTTATAATATATCTGACTTCCTGAGGACCTTCGGTAGTGAAAATAAAATGCATTCCGAACGGCATCGCTTTTTTCAGTTCATCCTTTTTATCTGCCATATAAATCGGGACGCTGTTTAAAATAATATCTCTTCCGCCTTCCTTTATTACCGGAAAATCGACACGCCTTCTGTCGGTAAGTTTATTGCAGCCAAGACTTTTTTCAAGTAGCATCAACGGCATTCTTCCATAGACTACCACAGATTTCTTACCTCCGATATCTCTTATCTGCGGAACAGTCAGTTCAGGAGAAAGAATAACGTCCTCAAAATATGATTCAACAACGCGTTCGGAGAAAGTCGAGGTGATATTGAATCGGAAATCTCCGTGAAGTTTCATACCTGTTTCACGTGCAAGCGCGATATGACCGATATTTCCGACGAGCAGATGTACCGCCCCTCTGCGTTTGGCGTCGAGAAGTTTCTTTTTAACGGATTCTCGTTCTTTATCAGTTATAACCGGAGGCATTATAACTCCGTTGGCTTTTTTCGGGTCGTATTTTTCAAGGGGGAGATAAATAATTTCAAAATCGTTCACGTCCGGGATCGAAGATGGATCGTAAAACCTTGCGCTCATTCCGGGAGCGTTTTCACTTCTCGGGATTTTCTCAAATACGCTGTCAGGGATTTTATTGTTTCTTTCAGGGATAACGATCGGTTCTTTTTTGACCGGTTTGTTTGCGTAAAGAGGTTTCTGCGCAGCGCTAGCGGTTTTGTCCGCTTCGCTTCTGACTCCGTTCATCGAAACAAGTTTTCCGGTAAAATAGCCGTCGGTAAAACCGTCGCGAGAAAACACTGAGGCAAGATAACCGATTTCTTTTGCCGTAGCGTCTCTTTTTTCGTCGAGAAGCTTTCTGTAGACGGAAACCACGGATCTTACGTAATCGGGGGATTTCATCCTGCCCTCTATTTTCAGCGAAGCTGCTCCCATATCGATCAGTTCGCTTATATGTGATGCAAGGCAGTTGTCCTTAAGAGAAAGAGGATATTTTCCGTTATACGGCAGACGGCAGGGCTGAGCACACTCTCCTCTGTTTCCCGATCTTCCTCCGACAAACGAAGACATAAGGCATTGACCCGAAGCAGAAACGCAGAAAGCTCCGTGAATAAAAACTTCAATTTTTATCGGTGATTTTTTTATAAGTTCGATAAGATTATCCCTGCTCAGTTCCCTCGCCGCCACCATGAGCGAGAATCCTCTCTCATAAAGATACTGCGCGGCGTCTGCATTATGACCCGAGCACTGAGTAGACGCGTGAAGAGGAAAATCCGGAAGATATCTGCTAAGAATATCTGCAAGTCCGAAATCCGCTACGATAAGAGCGTCCGCTCCGGATTCGTATAAAAATTCCGCCTGAGAAAGAGCGTCTTTATACTGTTTGTCATACAATAGAGTGTTCATCGTCACGTATGCTTTTACACCGGCGTCGTGGCACCGTTTCAATGCTTCCGACGTTGCTTCGCGGGTAAAATTCTTCGCAGACATACGCGCGTTAAACATGGTTGTACCAAAATAAACCGCATTTGCTCCTGCCTCTATTGCCGCCGCAAGCGCTTCAGGCGAACCTGCAGGCGCAAGAAGTTCCGGCAATCCGTTTTTCGTCATATCTCCGGCTCCTTTCCGAAATCAAATCTATCAGGAAATATATTATATCATATAAAAGGGCTTTTGTAATTTGTTTTTAAAAAAATTACTTACTATTCATTGATTATTCATAGATATTATGATAGAATAATATGAATCGGTTTGTGAAGGTGATAATTTGAATTTGAATCTGAACGGTCGCTCTGTTTGCCGGGCACATTATTTTTTCTGCGTTATATTATCGTTTGTACTTGCATTGTCCGTCCTTCTTTCCGGGTGCGGCAGCGCACGCGAAAACGAAGTCCAAATAAAAACCCGCGCTTCTCTGACGACCGAAAAATCCTCATCAGAACAGCCGAAGCAATCCGAATTTGAATGGAACAAATACTCTTTGAACCTGTCTCTGTCGGACAAGAATTATTACAGCGATGCATGCGGTCTTATAGACGCGATCTGCGAAGGTCTTTCCTCTTACGACGCTGAAAATGAAACGATTGCAAAAGCAGTTTCGGATAATATTTTCTATAATTTTCCGCCTTCGGCTTTATGTTCTTTTTCTGTAAACGGCAAAACGGTTCTTATTGAATGGAAAGAAACAAATCCCGAACGCAGAAAAAAGCTTGTTGAAGATTTCGGTAAAACCGTATCTTCCATTATAAATTCACTTGGTCTTGAAGGTCTGAACGAAGAAGAAAAAGCATTATTGCTTTACAGATGGACCGCAAAGCACGTGAAATATTTTGAAACCGATTATACTGACAAGGATACGTCTGCATACAGCGCCTTGACAAAGGGATACACGATCTGCTACGGTTTTGCGGATTGCTATAACTACCTTTTGAGACAGGTAGGCATAACAGCGGAACTGCTCCGCGGCGGCAGAAGAGGCGACAACGCAGAGCACGGTTGGAGTCTTGTGAAGCTCAACGGAAAATGGTATCACTGCGACCCCACCTGGGAAAGAAGCACGTCCGACGGAAACGGTTTGATTTTCTTTGGAATGACCGACAAGGTCAGATCGGAATACGTAAATAAAAATCCCGTCTGTGATTTCGGCCTGCTTGAAACTACGTACGATTCAAAAAGCGCTTCCGATACCAGATACGGAAATTTTCATCATATCAAAAACTGGAAAAACCTCAGCGATTTAAAAAAATATCTGCCCGAATAACTTTTTCGGACACGGAGTATTAAATGAAAGAATTTATCCTTTGCAAATACGGAGAAGTTGTTCTCAAAGGGCTGAACAAGTCCACTTTCGAGCACATGATGTGTGCAGAAATGAAGAGGCGGCTTAAAGATATCGGCCGGTTCTCCGTTTATTACAGGCAATCGACCTTATACGTAGAACCTGTTTCCGACGATTGCGACGTCGACGAGGCTTACGAGCGCGCAAAAAAACTTTTCGGAATTTCGGTAGTATCAAGAGCTCTTGCAGTTGAGAAAAATCTCCGGGCAATCCTTGACGGCGCCGGAAGCTATATTCCGAAATTTCTTGAAGGATGCTCTTCATTCAAGGTAGAAGGAAAACGCGCGGATAAAACCTTTCCGTTGACTTCGCCGGAGCTTTCCGGAGAGGTGGGCGCGGTAATACTTGAAAAACTGCCCGGAATTAAAGTCAAACTTGAAAATCCGGAAATCATAGTTCACGTTGAAGTCCGTGAAGAATATGCGTTTCTTCACGCCGGTTCTGAAAAAGGCGCATGCGGAATGCCGCCGCGCTCAAACGGAAGAGCACTCCTGCTTCTTTCAGGAGGGATCGATTCTCCTGTCGCAGGATATCTTATGGCAAAACGCGGCGCAGGAATCATCAGCCTTTATTTTGAGTCTATTCCGTACACTTCAGAACTTGCCAGAGAAAAAGTTATGACGTTAGCTCGTGAATTGTGCAGTTACACGGGAAGAATGGCTGTCAGCGTCGCGGGAATAACCCGTCTTCAGGAAGTCATCAGGGACAACGTTGACGAAGAATACTTCACCCTTCTCTTGCGGCGCTCGATGATGCGCATAGCGACGAGATATGCAAAAGAGAACGATTGCGCCGCACTGATAACCGGTGAATCGCTCGGTCAGGTAGCTTCACAGACGATGAAGGCTCTCTCTGTTACAGATAATGCGACAGATCTTCCCGTTTTCAGACCGTGTATCGGAATGGATAAAGAAGAAATAGTTCAGATAGCGAGAAAGATCGGAACTTACGACACTTCGATCCTACCTTACGAAGACTGCTGCACAGTTTTTACTCCTAAACATCCAAAGACACGTCCCGAGCTCTCAAAAGTTCTCGAAGAAGAAAGCAGGATACCCGATCTTGCAGGGCTTGAGGATGAAGCATATAACAGCATTTTTACAAATAATATTTCAATTTACGAATGGTAACGAATGATGAAGACTAAAAGAACGCTAATTAAAATCACGTCTCTGCTGCTTACTGCAGTGATGCTTATTTCTTCAATTTCCGTATTTTTCGGATGTTCCGGCAAAGACTCGCCTTCCGGCAGAATTAAAGGCAAGGATACTGCTCCGACATTCCTGTTCTCTTTTGATAATATCGAGATAACCGGCGGGGATACCTACAGGATCATTCCGAAATTTTCCGCAGAAACGGATATTACCTACGATCAGATCCGATACAGCGTTATAGAAGGCAACGACGTCGTATCAATGAACGGATATTACGTTACCGCTCTGAAAGGCGGTACCGCAACGATACTTGCGGAATACGTTTCCGACTTGTCCGTATACTCTGTCTTCACCGTCAAAGTAGATATGAAAGACAATATGTACAAGATCAGCGATTACGTTTACGCTTCGCAAAAAGGCGGAATGTACTCAAAGCCGTTTTCACTGACTCTTTCGCCGTCTTCAGATAAATATACTATCTATTACACGCTCGACTGTTCGACACCTACGACCAAGTCAAAGAAATATACCGAAGCGCTTGCTATATTTGACAACACAAAAACCAGCAGTTATCCGCTTACAAAATCCGTTCTTTATGAGCCTATCGACGGCGCGGGTCAAGGAAAAAGTACTTCCGGTTCGTATCTGAAAAATATTATTAGAACGGGAAAATATCCCAAAGTCGGATGCGGAACGGTTATTACTTACTCGGTTTATGAAGGCGACAAACTGCTTGAGACTTCATCGGTAACGTATATCGTAAAGTCAAATGCGGATAAATATTTTACAGTTCCCGTTGTTTGCCTTTCTATGCCTTACGACGACTGGTTTGATAATGAAAAAGGCATTTACAATATCTGTTATCATGATCTGAAGGCAAGAGCGTTCCTCGAATACTATGACCTTACCTCCGGAGAATCCTTTAAAGTCAATACAAGCGTTAAAGTCGGCGGAGGATGGACCCGCGGACTTCCGAAGAAAACCCTTAATCTGAACTTCAAAAAAGATGAAAACGGGAACAAAAACGCTCCGACAGACGTTGCGTTTTTCGGTGAAGCAACCATGGACGGAGATTCTACAAATCTTCTTTCCGCAATTTCAAGACTTCGTCTGCACAACTCCGGAAACACTTATGAAAGCGGAAACATGTTCGGAGCCGCGTTCTTTCAGAAACTTGCGGAAGGCAATAACTGTTCCACTGCCTACTACCGTCCGTGTCTCGTTTATCTGAACGGAGAATTCTGGGGATATTACGGTTTAAGAGAACATTACAACGACTCCTTCTTCGAAAACAATTACGGTGTTAACAATGATGACGTCGTCGTTGCCAACTGGAAATCCCGCGTCTGGTCGATAACAGAGGGCGATCCCGATGACGGAGAACTGTTTTTAGACGCTCTGCAATCCTATTACAAAAAAGCGGATTTCAGAAAAGACAGCGTTTACAATGAATTTATAGAAAATTATATCGATAAAGACAGCTTTATTGACGCAATGATATTAGAGGCATACGCTCACAACTGGGATTACGTTGAAAACGAAAACAACCTGAGAATGTGGCGAACCTCCGTTAAAAAGGAGGGCGTACCGTATTACGACGGGAAATGGCGTATCTGTATGCACGACCTCGATTTCGCCTTCCAGCACAATTCCGGAAACTATCTTGTTCCGCAGGAATATACCGGCACAAAATCAAACGACCATTCGTACGACAAATATCCGCTCTTCCATAAACTGCTGACAAACAAATCATTCAGAGCCGATCTCGTGGCAAGACTTAAAGAACTGTTCGAAACCACGTTTGCTCCGGACAGAGCACTGGAAATTCTGGACAAAATGGTCAAAGAACTCGAACCTTTCTTCGACGACAACGCTGAGCGCTGGGGCATGGATTATACCAAAGAGTCATGGCTGCAGAATATCGACGTCCTTCGCAACAGACTGGTTCAAAGGGCAAAATATTTCGTAATTACTACCCTTTCAATGTACGAGCCTTTTGAAGAAAATGCGTCCAAACTTGTTACCGTCGACAACCGCAATTCGGACAGTTCAGCCAACAATTCCGAAGAATTCAAGATCAATTCCAAAAACTTTGAGGTTGATTTTACGGTAAATAATGACTCTTATACCAACAACGACAGCCGAGCCTTTATAAGATTCACCTCGGGAACAAAATATTTTAAAATCTACTGGGGAACCGGCATTTCAAGCAAACAGTGGATGTCCGGAGCAATAGCAGAAGGCGGAGACAACAAGGAAACAGACTACGTTAACATAGGAAAACACAATTTCCACATCGCATACAAAAACGGTACGGTTACGCTGACCATCGACGACTATTTCACAAGAGTCTTTACGGTTACGGATGAATTTACTACCGTCGACGCCTTTACGTTCGGAAGCATGCAGTGCAAAATTTCCTGCAATAACATAAAAGTTCTGCTTTATAAAGGTTCGGGCAAAACAGAAGAAATAATATATTGATCTTTTTCATAATATTCTATTTACTTTGTTGATTAATAATGCTATAATTAATAGGTTTAAACAATTTTAATAATAAATCGGAGGATAATAATGGAAAGAAAAAAACTTTCTATGGACGGTAATACCGCCGCCGCGCACGTTTCTTATGCGTTTACTGAAGTAGCAGCGATTTACCCAATCACACCTTCTTCGCCTATGGCAGAAGTTACCGATACGTGGTCTGCAACTGACAAGAACGTATTCGGAGAACCCGCAAGAAATATCTTCGGGCAGAGAGTTAAGATCATCGAAATGCAGTCGGAAGCCGGCGCGGCAGGTGCCGTTCACGGTTCTCTCGCAGCAGGCGCTCTCACAACGACCTACACTGCATCTCAGGGCCTTCTTCTTATGATCCCGAACATGTACAAAATCGCCGGTGAACTTCTTCCCTGCGTATTCCACGTTTCCGCACGTTGCGTTGCGTCTCACGCGCTCAACATTTTCGGCGACCATTCCGACGTTTACGCCTGCCGTCAGACAGGATTTGCTATGCTCGCCGAATCCAACCAGCAGGAAATCATGGACCTCGGAGCCGTTGCTCACCTCGCTACCATCAAGGGCAGAGTTCCCTTCCTGAACTTCTTCGACGGTTTCAGAACCTCTCACGAGATTCAGAAGATCGAAGTATGGGACTACAAGGATCTCGCAGAAATGGTTGATATGGATGCGATCAAAGCATTCCGCGACCGTTCCATCAACCCTGAACATCCCGTTCTCCGCGGCTCAGCAGAAAACGGAGACATATTCTTCCAGCACAGAGAAGCCTGCAACAAGTATTATGACGCTCTTCCCGAAATCGTTGAAGAATATATGGCAAAAGTAAACGAAAAGATCGGAACAAACTACGATCTGTTCAATTACTACGGAGCTCCCGACGCTGAAAAGGTTATCATCGCTATGGGTTCAGTATGTGACGTTACCGAAGAAGTAATCGATTACATGCTCGCAGCAGGCGAAAAAGTCGGACTTGTTAAAGTTCGTCTCTACAGACCTTTCGTCGCTTCCAAACTCGCGTCGGTTATTCCCGAAACAGTTAAGAAGATTGCTGTTCTCGACCGTACGAAAGAGCCCGGCGCTCTCGGCGAACCTCTTTATCTTGACGTTGTTACCGCTCTTTCACAGACCGGCAGAGACGATATCAAGGTTGTAGGCGGACGTTACGGTCTCGGTTCAAAAGACACTACTCCCGCTTCAATTTTCGCGGTTTATGCAAATCTTGACAGCGACGAGCCCAAAAACGGATTCACAATCGGAATCGTTGACGACGTTACCGGACTTTCACTTCCCGAAAAAGCCGTACCGGATACCGCTGCAGAAGGAACGATTTCCTGCAAGTTCTGGGGTCTCGGCGGCGACGGAACAGTCGGAGCCAACAAGAACTCCATCAAGATCATCGGCGACCATACCGACAAATACATTCAGGCATACTTCCAGTATGACTCCAAGAAGACCGGCGGCGTGACCGTATCTCACCTGAGATTCGGCGACAAGCCCATCAAGTCTCCTTATTACATCACAAAAGCGAACTTCGTTGCCTGCCACAATCCTTCCTACATGGTAAAAGGATTCAAGATCGTTAACGACGTTAAGCCCGGAGGAACGTTCCTTCTCAACTGTCAGTGGACTCCCGAAGAGCTTGACAAGCACCTTCCCAACGAAGCAAAGGCTTACATTGCGAACAATAACATTCATTTCTACGTTATCAACGCAATCGACAAAGCCATCGAAATCGGAATGGGCAAGCGTACTAACACCATCCTTCAGTCCGCGTTCTTCAAACTCGCCAACATCATGCCTATCGACAAAGCAGTTGAATACATGAAGTATATGGCTAAGAAGTCCTACCTCAAGAAGGGCGAAGCAGTCGTTGAACTCAACTACAAGGCAATCGACGCAGGCGTTGACGCTATCGTTAAGGTAGACGTTCCTGAGAGCTGGAAGAATCTCGATCCCAAACCTATTGAAGAAACCGTTGAAGGAAAGCGTCCCGAACTCGTTAAATTCGTTAAAGAAATAGTTAACCCCGTCGGAAAGATGAACGGCGACAGCCTTCCCGTTTCCGCTTTCGTTGACTATGCAGACGGTACGTTCCCGCAGGGCGCTGCAGCTTACGAAAAGCGCGGCGTTGCAGTTACCGTTCCCGCCTGGAACGCTGAAAAGTGTATCCAGTGTAATATGTGCTCATTCGTTTGTCCTCACGCTACTATCCGCCCGTTCGCTATGAGCGAAGAAGAAGCGGCTAAGGCTCCTGCTCAGACGACGTTCACAAAGAAAATGATTGGCAAAGGCTGCGAAAATTATAAATTCACGGTTGCCGTTTCTCCTCTTGACTGTATGGGATGCGCTCTTTGCGTTAAAGTATGTAAAGTCGGCGCTCTTGAAATGGTTCCTCAGGAATCTCAGCTTGATCAGCAGCCCGTATTCGATTACGCAGTTGCAAACGTATCCAAGAAAGAGACTCCTTTTGCTGACGCAACTGTAAAAGGTTCTCAGTTCAACCAGCCTCTGCTTGAATTCTCAGGCTCATGCGCAGGATGTGCTGAAACTTCTTACGCACGTCTTATCACACAGCTCTTCGGCGAAAGAATGTATATCGCAAACGCAACCGGCTGTTCTTCCATCTGGGGCGGCTCTGCACCCGCTACTCCTTACACTGTAAACAAAGACAGCGGCAAGGGTCCGGCATGGGCTAACTCCCTCTTCGAAGACAATGCGGAATACGGCTTCGGTATGTACGTTGGCCAGAGAGCCATCCGTGAAAAACTCGTTGATTCTCTCAAGGAACTCGACGGAATCACAGGAAACGAAGACCTCAAGGCTGCTATTGCCGGATACCTTGAAACCAAGGACAACGGTAAAGAAAACGGCGCCGCAACCGACAAGCTCGTTAAAGCGCTTGAATCAGTCGTTGATTGTCCTACCTGCGGAGATCTCGCCAAGAAGATCCTCGCTGACAAAGATTATCTCGCTAAGAAGTCCGTATGGATCTTCGGAGGCGACGGCTGGGCTTACGATATCGGATTCGGAGGTCTTGACCACGTTCTCGCTCAGGGCGAAGACGTAAACGTTATGGTATTCGATACCGAAGTTTACTCCAACACCGGCGGACAGGCGTCCAAAGCTTCCAACATCGGTCAGGTTGCACAGTTTGCTGCAAGCGGAAAATCGATAGGTAAAAAGAATCTCGCTGAGATCGCGATGTCCTACGGTTACGTTTACGTTGCTCAGATCGCTATGGGCGCAGATATGAACCAGTGCATCAAGGCAATCGCAGAAGCAGAAGCATATCCGGGACCGTCTCTCATCATCGGCTACGCTCCGTGTGAAATGCACGGTGTTAAAGGCGGTATGACTAACTGCCAGAGCGAAATGAAGAGAGCCGTTGAGGCAGGCTACTGGCATCTGTACCGTTACAATCCTGCTGCAGAAACAAACAAGTTCACTCTTGACAGCAAAGAACCGACAGGCAGCTATCAGGAATTCATCACAAGTGAGACCCGTTACGCCCGCCTTGCTCAGTCCTTCCCCGAAAGAGCGAAAGAACTCTTTGCGAAAGCAGAAGAAAACGCAAAAGCCAAATACGAAAGACTTACCAAGATCGGTAAACTTTACGAATAAACAAACAAAAAACAGAGGCAGTTCAATCTGCCTCTGTTTTTTTATTTATTCAGTTTTGTACCGCAAAAGGAATTCCGACGTATTCGCGGTACACGTGAGATTCGCCTTGTTCATAAAAAACAAATCTATTTCTTTTGGGATTTATTTAATCATATCACTTGAATTTTTTCAAAAAAATGATAAACTGTATATGACAATATCAGTCCAAGGCGACTGAAAAAACGAGGTATTTTTATGAAACACGTTCTTTTGCCCGAAGCATCTGAAAACCTTCATTATTACCGTGCAAACATGCACTGTCATTCGACAATTTCCGACGGCAGAAAGTCGGTAGAACAAATCAAAGCAGATTATAAAGCTCACGGTTACTCCGTAGTAGCTTTTACGGATCACGACGTTTTTATTCAGCACAACGACCTCACGGACGACGATTTTCTCGCGCTCAACGGTTACGAGGTTGAACTCACCGCTCCTGCTCCGAAATTCGACTACGCAAAATGCTGCCATCTCTGCTTTGTTGCGCTGGAAAAAGACAACGACGTTCCCGTCTGCCTGCACCGTACAAGATACACCTGGGGGAAAGCTACCGAGCTCGCAAAAGGTATGAACTGGAACCCGGACGAACCTGATTTCGAGCGCTTTTACACCCCCGAGTGCATAAACGATATGATCGCAAAAGCCAGAAAAGCCGGTTTCTACGTAACGTACAACCATCCCGACTGGTCGATAGAAGAATATCCGGAGTATTCAAAATACAAAGGAATGAACGCAATGGAAATCAGAAACGGAAGCTGCGCTGTAAACTGCGGTCTTGACACCGACAACGGAAAGCAGTATGAAGCAATGATCAACAGCGGCAGCCGTATTTACGCTATCGCAGCTGACGACAACCATAACGTTCATCCGGACAGTTCCCCGCACTGCGACTCTTACGCAGGATGCATTTACATTGCCGCAGAAAAACTCGAATACAGAACGATAACGAAAGCCCTCGAAGAAGGTCAGTTCTATGCATCTTCCGGCGACTATATGAACGAAGGCCCGAAAATTCTCGGAATTTCCTACGACGACGAGACCGGTACCGTTGAGATCAAAACCTCCGAAGCTGTTAAAATCGCATTCCTGACAAACACAAGAAACTTCACTTGTAAAAATGCGGAAGAAGGAAGCGGTCTCTACTCTGCTTCATTCAGAGTATCTCCATGCGTTTCTTATTTCAGATTCGTAATCACGGACAGCAAAGGATTAAAAGCATTCACAAGCGCATATTTTATGGATGAAATAAACAAATAAAATCCGATTAAGAGACCGCCGCGGCGGTCTCTCTTTTTGTGTATACTGCATAAAATTGCCTCTTCCGGATTGTTTGTTTATCCAAATATACAACAAACTTATTGACATATATTTTTGTTTTAAATATAATATTTGTATTAAAAATATAGGTCAAAGACCTAAATAAAAAAGGAGAATTCTCATGAAAAAAATTATTACACTTGCGCTTGCACTTGTAATGGTTCTTGCTATGATGGTTCCTTGCTTCGCAGCTCTTACAGAAGCTGACGGCGTTTGGACATCTGAAGGCGACGACATTGCAACCTGGAAGACAGACATTACATCCAAGCATTACAAAGTATCTGCAGACTTTACCGACCTCAACAACGGTAAGAACGGTTTCTGCGGATTCCTTATCGGCGCTGACGGAACTGAGCAGAACGGTATCTGCTTCGGTATTTCCGGCGAAGAAGCTGTCCCCGGATTCGGCTGGACCGCATGGTGCAAATGGTGGGGCGTTTCCGCTTGGGACGACAACTACTCTTACACACCCACAGCTGACAGATTTGCTCACATCGAAATCGAAGTTGACGCTACAGCTGAAGACGACGTAATCTTCAAAGCATCCTGCAATGACCGCACACTTGAAGACGTTTCCCTTAAGGCTCTTATCGCTTCCGGCGGTAAGTATGAAGGACTCTCTGTATTCGCTGTAAACAACATCGTTCTTATGGAAAAGATCACAAACGGTCAGATTAAGAACCTTACGTTCACTGATCTTGAAGAAAAAGAGCCCGAAACAACAGATCCTGGAACAGGAACAGAACCGAAGCCCACAGGAACAGCTGCAATCGTTGTTTCCATGGTAGCTCTCGTTTCTCTCGCAGCTGTTACAGTAGTTGCTAAGAAGAGACATTAATTCATAATCGGTTAACCGACTGAATTAAAGTAT
>JAEEGL011195534.1_pt1 | contig 14740 bp, 11 predicted proteins | sample 9134231 | NCBI WGS metagenome assembly JAEEGL01 (sample SAMN16246548, study PRJNA631951) | gut metagenome | biome: gut microbiome; feature: rumen; material: fiber-attached | host: Bos | place: Iran: Karaj | collected 2018-10 | reverse complement strand
TCCTGGACATGCTGCATTTACAGAAATGAGAGCAAGAGGAGCTTCTATTACAGATATAGTTATTATTATAGTAGCTGCTGATGATGGTGTTATGCCTCAAACAATTGAAGCTATAGACCATGCTAAAGCTGCAAATGTTCCTATAGTAGTAGCAGTTAATAAAATAGATAAACCTGATGCTAATCCAGATAGAGTAATCGAAGAAGTATCTAAACAAGGATTAATTCCAGAAGCTTGGGGTGGAGATACTGTTTATGTTCCTATTTCTGCTAAGACTGGTGAAGGCGTAGATAAACTTCTTGAAAATATAGAATTAATTGCAGAAGTAAGAGAATTAAAAGCAAATCCAAATAGATATGCTTTAGGTACAGTACTTGAATCAAGACTTGATAAAAACTATGGACCAACAGCTACATTATTAGTTCAAAATGGAACACTAAGAATTGGTGATCCAGTAGTAGTTGGTACTTCATTTGGTAGAGTTAGAACTCTTAAAAATGATTTAGGTAATGAAATAGTTGAAGCTTTACCTTCTACTCCAGTAGAAGTAACAGGTCTATCTGAAGTACCTACAGCAGGTGATAGATTTATGGCTTACTCAAATGAAAAAGAAGCTAAAGCTATCGCAGAAAATAGAAAAGAAAAAGAAAAACTTAAAAAAGATAAATCTGGTTCTGCAGTATCTTTAGATGATATCTTTAATAGAATTAAAGAAGGTGCTAAAGAAATTAACGTAGTACTTAAAACAGATGTTAATGGTACTGAAGAAGCAGTTAAGAATGCTTTAACTAAAGTTAGAGTAGAAGATGTTTCAGTTAATGTAATTAGAAGTGGTGTAGGAGCTATTACTGAAAGTGATATAGTTTTAGCAAGTGCATCTGATGCAATAGTAATTGGGTTCAATGTTAGACCGGATACTAAAGTAACTGAAATAGCTAAATCTTATGGTGTTGATATAAGATTATATAACGTTATTTATAAATTAGTTGAAGAACTAGAAGACGCTATGAAAGGTATGCTTGATCCTGAATTTGAAGAAGTAGTTATTGGTTCTGCTAAAGTACTTCAATTATTTAAGTTCTCTAAAGTTGGAACTATTGCAGGTTCTAAAGTAGATACAGGTGTAATTAAGTCTAATGCTAAAGCAAGACTTATTAGAGATGGTGTAGTTATCTATGATGGAGAAATAAATAGTTTACAAAGAGAAAAAGATAATGTTAAAGAAGTTAAGAAAGGTTTTGAATGTGGTATTACACTTGAAAACTATTCTGATATTAAAGTTAACGATATAATTGAAGCCTATGAAATGCAAGATGTAAAAAGATAATGAGTATACATACTAAAAGACTTGAAAGTATGCTTATTAGTGAAATTAGTAATATTCTTATGACAGAAGCTAAAGATGAAGATCTAAAGTTTGTTACTATTACTTCTATGAAATTAGCTAATGATTTATCATTTGCTAAAGTATACTTTACAACTTTAAATGAAGATAAAGATAAAATAACTAAAGAATTAAATGATGCCTCTGGTTTTATAAGAGCAATTCTAAAAAAAAGAAAACTAGATATAAGAATTATGCCTGAATTAAAATTTATATATGATGATTCAATGGAATATGGTAATAATATAGATAGTTTAATAGATAAAATAAAAAAAGAAGATTAATTAATCTTCTTTTTTATTTATTATTTCAATTAGTTTTTTAGTACTAAAGTTAGGAATATGATTCTTAGATAATGCAATACCTATATATCTATTAGGTATTTTTTCTTTTATTTTTAATTCAAATAATTCTTTATCATCTATATATTTTTTAATATAGTCTTTTGTTAGATATCCAATACCCAATCCTATTTTAGTAAATTCTGATACTAAAGTAAAACTAGCTAATTCCATATTAGGCTTTAATATAACTCCATGCTCTCTTGCTATATTATCTATAAAATATCTAGTATTAGATCCTTTAGGTTGCATTATTAATGGATAATTATTTAATTCTTTAAGAGATATTTCTTTTTTAGTTAAATCTATATAATCTTCATTAACTACAAATGTATCCTGTATTTTTTTACAATTAATAACCTTTATATCTTCACCAAAATTAGTACCACCATTATTAAATATAATAATATCTATTAAACCATTTTTAAGCTTAGGTATCATATCAGATGTTAAATCTGTAATTATTTGTATATCTATTTTTGGATATAGTATATGGAATTCTTTTAAATAGGGAAGAAGAAATTCTTTTGTTAAAGTAGCACTTATTCCTATTTTTATAGAACCACTTTCTAAATTAATTAAATCAGTAAACTTGCTTTCTGCATTATTAAAGGATTCTATTGCTTGTTCTATATATTTATAGAATTCTTTTCCTTCATCTGTAAGAATAACTCCTCTTTTAGTTCTAACAAATAATTGTCCACCAAGTTGTTCTTCTAAATTCTTAATAGATTTACTAATAGCAGGTTGAGATATTAATAACTCTTCACTAGCTTTAGTAATATTTTCATTTTTAGCTACTACATAAAATATCCTATATAATTCATAATCTATATTCATAATAACCTCCAGTTATGATAAACATAATAAATATGTATTTTTATTATATCAAAATATAATATACAATTCAATTAGGAGGAGAGATAATATGGAAGCAAAAGATTATGTAGAATTAGATGAAATGAAAAGGGAGTTTTATAAGAAGAAAGAATGGCAAGAAAAGATGGGGTCATATTTAAAAGATCCATCAGTTCAAGGTTTTATGAAACTTGGAGATATTAAGCCACCAAAGATAATGAATGACTATGATTTAATTGAAAATATATATGATAAATTATATGATCGTAAATATGGTGCCATTTTTTATAATGCTACTGAAATTCAATTTAATTTAGGGTTAATTTATTTGAGAGATGAAGATACATTTTATGAGAGTTGTGGTTTAATTGGAGAATCCTGGGCAAATGAAGTTAGAGAAAGACTAAAAAGTTTTAGTGGTTCTAATGAGTATATTGGTCATAAGATTTATATCCCTATGAGAGGGTCTATTTACTATACAAATGAACCAAAAGGGTTTCAATTTCCATCTCAATATGAAGATACTAAAGATATTTCTAATTTTAATGAAATGTCTTGTAAAACTTATGAATATATGGAAAAGTATTCTATAGCTAAATATCAATTATTATTAATGCTTATGGAAAAAGATTATCAAGATGTAGTAGCATATTATAATAATCCAGATAATTATAAAGCCATAGAAGATAAAGTAGATAGACATATATTATCATTAAAAAATAAGGAGAGTAAAAATGAATAAATTAATAGATTTACATACACATACTAGTTATTCAGATGGAGAATATACTCCTGATGAATTAATCAAACTTGCTATAGATAAAGGAATAGGTACACTTGCTATAACAGATCATGATACTGTTAAGGGGATTAAATCCATTAATCCAGATGATTATAAAGAGATAAAAATTATAAAGGGTATAGAATTATCCGCTAAAACAGATAGGGGATTAATGCATATTCTTGGATATGGTATTGATGAAAATAATGAAATATTAAATGACAAATTATCTGAGATTAGAGGTATAAATATTAATGCAGTAATACGTATTTTAGAACAAATGAAAAAAGACTATGGAATAGCCTTTAGTATTGAAGATGTATATGATTTATTAAATGCAAATCATAGCATAGGAAGACCTGATATTGCTAAATTATGTGTTAAATATGGATATGCTGACAGTGTATATGATGCATTTAAAAAATATTTGATTCCAGCCTTTAATAAAATAAGAAAAGATGAAAAAGGATTTTCTTATCAAGAATGTATTAATATAATAATTGCTAGTGGTGGTATACCAGTACTTGCTCATCCAACTACATTAACATTACCTAAAGAAGAATTAAGAGAGTTAATATATAAGATGGCCTGTAATGGACTTAAAGGAATAGAGGTATATCATTCTAATCAATCTAAAAAAGAAAGTGAATTCTATTTATCATTAGCCCAAAAGTATCATTTATTAGTTAGTGGTGGTAGTGATTTCCATGGACCAAATATTAAACCTGATATAGAACTTGGAACAGGCAAGAATAATAATCTTAAAATAAAATCATTATCTATTCTTCCAAGATTAAAATAAAAAAAGAAGATTTAAATCTTCTTTTTTTATTCAAATACTCTAACAATTGCTTTTATATTCTTTTTAAATATATATACTTCTATAATATCTATTATGGAGAATAATAAGAATGCAATACCTAATACTATTTTTATAGATAAAGATCCAATAGCTGGATTAATTATTAATAATAATCCTATTACTATAGTTAATAAAGATAATATATAAGTTGGAATCCATGCTTTATTATTTGTATCTTTTAATGCTAAACTCATTCTTAGTTTAAATGTAGAACTAATAATAAACCAAAGTCCCATTATAATTGGCAATAATACTGGTATTTGATCTTTATTCATGAATAATACTATACCTAGAATAATAGATAATAATCCAGATGTAAATCCATCAAAGAAATAGAATGGTTTAAATACTCTATAGTCATCAATTACATTAGCACCACCATTAAATATAAATGTAGCGGCTACTATATAAGCAAGAACTTCTAATGTAACATTTTTTAATATAAACATTAATATTGCTATTATTATAAATAGTATTGAAGTAATAAATGATATATTCATCATTTTAGTAAATTTATTTTTCATACATTCCTCCTATTATAGTTTAATTTTATTCTAAAAAGTAATAAAAGTCAATGGTGCTAATTACTCTTATAGTTAATATAATGTATATGAGAAGAACATATTTAGATAGAGATTATTATTACAATAATAAAAAGAGATTTAATATTATTTATAATAGTATTTTAAAATATAAAATTAATAAGAATAATAATAGATTTATAGATGAAAATATAAATAATTTAGATGATAAATTAGATTATTATCAAAAGAAATCTATATTAATAGATGATAATATTCTTTTAGTTGCAGGCGCTGGAACAGGCAAAACAACTACTATTATTAATAAGATTAATTATCTAATAGAAACTAAACATGTAAATGAAAAAGATATACTTTGTTTATCATTTACAAGTAATACTGTGGAAGAATTAAAAGAAAGAGTAAAATATAATGTAGATATATATACTTTTCATAAATTAGCTTTAGGACTATTAGATGATCATAACTATTATTATGGTATTTCAGGAAATTACCTAGAATATATAATAGATGAATTATTTTATAATTATGATTTAGACTATTATAAAAGAGTAATATTATCATTTATTAATATGTATAAACAAAAGAATACTAGTTATAAATTAATGGATAAGATTTCTAAAAAGAATATTCTTCTTAAATTAATTAATATGATTTATACTCTTTATCAAAATGAATTATACTCTGAAGGATTAATAGATTTTAATGACATGATTAATAAAGCAATAGAGATAACTAAAGAAAAAGGTTTAAAAAGATATTATAAATATATTATTATTGATGAATATCAAGATATTTCTTATGAAAGATATTTATTAATAAAAATTATTAAAGATATTTGTAATAGTAAAGTATTTGCAGTAGGAGATGATTTTCAATCTATATATGCTTTTTCTGGTTCAGATATAAATATGTTTTTAAAATTTAAAAAGTATTATGGTTACTCTAAACTAATTAAACTAAGAAAAACATATAGATATAGTGAGGAATTATCTAATGTAAGTTCGAGATTTATATTAAAAAATATAACTCAAATAAGAAAAAGAATATCTTCAGATAAAAGAAATAATAAACCAATAAAAATTATATATTACAACCATAATGAAGATATATTATTAAAAAGATTTTTAGATACGGTAACATGTGATATAACTATTCTTATTAGAAACTCTAAAGATATATATAAAATAAAAAGTGAAGATGTAATAATTAAATCTAATGAAATAATTTATAAAGATAAACATATTAAATATATGACTATTCATAAATCAAAAGGGTTAGAGTTTAATAATGTATTAATACTTAATTTAGAAAATAGTATAGTAGGTTTTCCAAATAGAATGAAAAATCATAAAATATTTAAATATATAAAAGCAAAAGATAATACTATATTTGAAGAAAGAAGATTATTCTATGTATCATTAACTAGATCTAAGAATAATGTATATCTTTTTGTTAATAAAGATAAACCATCAATATTTGTTAGAGAACTCTTGCTTGATAGTAAAAAGAATATTGAATTTATTTCTTTATAAATGGTATAATTAGGGTGGTGAGAGTATGAAAAAAATGAAGAAATGCGTTTTAATACACAATAATAAAAGTGGAATAGGCGTAAATAAGATTCCATATGAAAGAGTTATAGATATTGCATATTCTTATGGGTATTCTATGATTATAGAAAAGACTAGAAGAAAAGGCCATGCTGCAGATATAGTAAGAGAACTAGATGATGATGTAGACCTAGTTATAGCTGCTGGTGGTGATGGAACCTTTAATGAAGCAGTTACTGGAAATCTTCAAAGAGAAAATAAATTAGTACTTTCTCATTTACCTATAGGGACTACTAATGATGTAGGAACTATGTATGGTTTTACAAAAAATATAGAAGTGGATTTAGAATGGATATTTACTGGTGTTAAAAAAAATATTGATGTAATTATGGTAAATGGTGTTCCATTTGTATACTGTGCAGCTTATGGTAATTTAGTAAATATTTCATATGAGACACCAAGAAAATTAAAAGAATTTTTAGGAAGAATAGGTTATTTATTATTTGCTACTAAAGAAATAAATGAAGAAATAAAAACTAATCATTTAAGAATAACAGTAAATGGGGAAACTCATGAAGATGATTATTCGTTTATGTTTATTACTAATAGTTCAAGAGTAGGTGGTGTTAATAACTTATATCCTGATGCTAAATTAGATGATGGTAAGTTTGAAGTACTTCTTTGTAAATTAACTTCTAAACCTGCTATAGTTAAATCTTTATTTTATTTAAAAAATAATAATGACTTAGATAATATTCCTGGATGTGAATACTATAAAACTTCAGAATTAACTATAGAGTTTGAAGATACTCCAAGTAAATCTTGGTGTATAGATGGAGAAGAATTAAAATCTAAAGAAAGAGTATTCCATTATACAATTAATAAAGAAGTAAGTGCAGTACTTCCTGAATATAATGTGAATAAATTATTTATAGAAAATAAAACTGATAATGAATAGAAGGTGATGACGATGAATTTAACAGATTATAATTTAGTTGTTACTAGTAATTCTAATAAAAATAGAATACTAAGAAAACTAAGTGAAGAAAAAAAGATAGTTAATGTTAAATTCATGTCATTAGATGAACTTCTTCTTTCATTATCTTTTTCTTTTGACCCAAAATCTGTTTATCATGTTATGAAAAAATATGATATTAAGTATGATAATGCGCTAGTTTATCTAAATAATTTAAAATATATAGATGATAAATTAGATAATGATAAGATGAATAAGTTAAAAGAAATTAAAGAAGAATTAAAAGATGATTTAATTTATGATAATGAGTTTATAAAATATATAAAAGATAAAAAGATATGTATTTATGGTTATGATTACATAAATAATTATCAAAGAAATATTTTAAAAGATTATAAAGTAGAATATATTAATAATCCTGTTAATAATTATGAACACAAAATATATTCATTTAATAAGATGGATGATGAGATAGTATTTGTTTTATCAAGTATTCATAAACTTATTAAAGATGGCATAGATATTAATAAGATTAAATTAATAAATGTCTCTGATGATTATTTATTTAGAATTAGATATATTTCTGAACTATTTAATATTAAGATTAATTTTAGAAGTGATAGATCTATTTATGAGACTATTGAATTTAATAGTTTATTAAATAAATATATTAATGATGAGAAAATAGAAAGCAGTAATAAATCTATACTTGATTCATTTATAAGAATAGTTAATAAATATAGTTTTATAGATAATATGCAAGATAAAATAGATATGATTATTAATGAAGCTAAAGAAACATATGTAGAATCTAATATTTATGATAATGCTGTGGAAATAATTAATATATCTGAATTAAATGATGATGAATATGGTTTCTATTTAGGTTTTACTGAGGAACTTGCTTATGTAAAATCTAGAGATGATGATTTCTTTAGTGATAAAGAAAAAGAAGAATTAGGACTTGAAACATCAAATGAAATAAATAAGATTAATAAAGACAACTTAATTAATAGAATTAAATCATCAAAGAATTTAATTATTACTTATTCTTTATCATCTTCATTTAATATTTATTATCCATCAAGTTTAATTGATGAACTAGGTTATGAGGTAATTAAAGATCCAAAATATAACTATGAATGTTCTAGATTATTTAATATATTACTATTCTATAAAGATATAGATAAATATATTAAATATGGAGATGTAACTAATGAATTAATTACTCTTAATTCTAATTATGAATATGAAAAAGAATATGATAGTTCATATTCAAAAATAGATTCAGAAAAAATAGTTAATTCTTTAGATAAAGGATTAAATCTTAGTTATTCTAGTATGAATAAATTCTATGAATGTAAGTTTAAATACTACTTAGAAAACATTTTAAAGATTAGGGAAGATGAAGAAACTAGTGCTATTTTTATTGGTAATTTATTCCATGATGTTTTATCAAAAATGTCTAATAAAGATTTTGATTTTGATAAAGAATATGAAGCATACACAAAAGATTTAGAATTAACTAATAAAGATAAATTCTTTGTTAATAAACTAAAAGATGAATTAAAGTTTATTATTGATACTATTAATAAACAATATAAATATATGTCATTTGATAAATCTATCGAAGAAGAAAAAGTAGAAGTAAACCTTGATAGAAATATTAAAATTACATTCAAAGGATTTATAGATAAAGCATTATATAATGATAAATCTGAGATGATCATAATAGACTATAAAACAGGAGATACTAAACTTGATTTAGGTAACTGTTATTATGGACTTAATTTACAATTACCAGTTTACTTATATTTATCAGATAATTTAGATAGTATTAAGAATGTAGAAGTTCTAGGTTTCTATATTCAAAGAATAATAAATAATACAATTGTAGCTGAAAAAGATAAAAAACTTGATGAGATTAAATATAATAATTTGAAACTACAAGGATATACAATATCTGATATGGATAAGATATCTACAGTAGATAGTAGTTATACTAAGAGTGAAATAATTGCATCTTTAGGAGTTAAACAAGATGGTGATTTTTATGCAGCATCTAAAGTATTATCAAAAGAAGAAATGGATAATTTAAAGACTTTAGTAAAAACTAAAATAGATGAAATGATCGATGATATTCTCTCATCATCATTTGAAATTAATCCTAAAAAGATTGATGGTAAAGATATATCTTGCACATATTGTAAATATAAAGATATATGCTATAGAAAAGAAAAGGATTATAAGTACTTAGATAAAAAGGATTATAAAGAATTCTTAGGAGATAAAAATGAATAATATAATGCTACTAATGGAAGAAATAGAATATGGTTATAAAGATGTTAATAATGAATATCATGATTCAGTAGATAATGAATTTGCAGATAATTATAGACTAGAGTCTCCAACTGAAATAGAAGAAAGTAAACTTGGAATATGCTGGGATCAAGTTGAATATGAAAGATATTTATTTGATAAACAAAACATAAAAAATAATACTTATTTTATTGTCCATTATGATAATGATAAATGTCCAACGCATACATTTTTAATATATGAAGATAATAATAAATATTATTGGTTTGAACATGCATGGGAAAATTTCAAAGGAATTCATGAATATGATTCTATAGGGGATGCTTTAAAAGATATAAAAGATAAATTCATTAAATATGAATTAAATAATAATTATGTAAATAGAAATTTATGTATTTATAGATATGATAAACCAGAATATGGATTATCAGTAAGTGAATTCTACAAACATTGTGAAAAAGGAGAAAACATAATTATATAGAATAGGAGGTGACTAATATGCCTACATGGACTAATGAACAATTATTAGCTATTAATGAAGAAGGTAAAAACATAATTGTTTCTGCAGGAGCAGGTTCAGGTAAAACAGCAGTTTTAACTAATAGAGTTATTCGTAAGATTAAATCTAGTGTTAAGATTAATGAATTATTAATTCTTACATTTACTAATTTAGCAGCTAAAGAAATGAAAGAAAGAATTAAAAAGAATCTTAAAAAAGAAGGTTTAATGGAAGAATATAATTCTATTGATTCAGCATATATAACTACATTTGATAGTTATTCTTTAAGTATGCTTAAAAAATACCATTATATGCTTAATGTAAGTCCTAATGTAGATATATTAGATGACTCCATTCTTACTTTAAAAGAAAAAGAAATATTAGATGATATCTTTGATAGATTATATGCTTCTAATAATTCTAAATTTAATAAACTAATAAATGATTTTTGTTCTAAAGATGATAAAGAATTAAAGAAATTAATATTAGGTTTATCATCTAAATTAGATTTGATACCTGATAAAAAATTATATTTAGATACTTATATTAATAATTATTATAATGAAGAAAGATATACTTTCTTACTTGATTCATTTATGGATATTATAAAAAATAAAATAGAATTAATTAAGAAATTATGTAATGAAATATCATATTACTGTGAGAAAGAACAATATGAGTCTTTAATAGATTTCTTTAATCCATTGTTTGAATCAGTTACTTATGAAGATATAAGAAGAAATACATCTAGTAATGCAGTATCTATTAAAGGTTTTGATGAAGATGCTAAAAAGATAAAAGATAAGATTAATAAATGCTATAACGAGATTAAAGAAATATGTGAATATAATTCTTTAGAGGAAGCTAAAGAAGAAATAATAGAAACTAAAGATTATATTGAATGTATAATTGATATTTTAAAAGAATTAAATGAAAGAATAGATGAATATAAATTTAAAAATGATTTATATACATTTAATGATATAGAAAAACTAGTTATTAAATTAATCAAAGAAAATAATGAAGTTAGAAATGAACTAAAAAATAGTTATAAAGAAATTATGATAGATGAGTATCAGGATACTAATAACTTACAAGAAGAATTTATTTCATTAATAGAAAATAATAATGTATATATGGTTGGAGACTTAAAACAGTCTATATATAGATTTAGAAATGCTAATCCATCTATATTTAAAAATAAATATGATAAATATAAGAATAATGATGGTGGTATGAAAATAGATTTAAATAAGAATTTTAGATCTAGAGAAGAAACTCTTACTAATATAAACTTAGTCTTTAATTTAGTAATGGATAATGTAATTGGAGGTACTAACTATTTAGAAAACCAATTACAATTTGGTAATATGTCATATTCTGAAAATATATTAAATAGTCAAAATAGTAATTTTGAAATATATAATTATGACTTTAAAAAAGATTTAAAGTTTAAGAAGGAAGAATATGAAGCATTTATTATTGCTGAAGATATAATAGATAAAATTAATTCTAATTATAAGGTTTATGATAAAGATGAAAATATAGTTAGAAATGCTGATTATAAAGACTTTGTAATTTTAATGGATAGATCTACTAATTATGATACTTATAAGAAAGTATTTAATTACTTCAAGATTCCACTTGAAATATATAAAGATGAAAAGATAAATGATGATGAAATATTCATATTAATAAAGAATATTATTTCATTATTAATTAATATTAAAAATAATAATTATGATAATTCATTTAAACATGCTTATGTATCATTAGTTAGAAGTTTCTTATTTGAATATAACGATGAAAAGATATTTGATCTAATCAAGGAAGAAACCTATAAAGATGATGAAGTATTTATTACTTTAAAAGATATATCTAATCAAATCGATTATTTACCAGTATCTAGTATTATAGAATTAATAATTAATAGATTTGATATTATCAATAAACTTCCTAGAGTAGGAGACATAGATACTAAATTAACATCTATTGAGTATATTATTAATTTTTCTAAAACAATTAAAAATAATAATATTGAATACTTTAATGAATATTTAGATAATCTTTTAGATGAAGGACTTGAAATAACAGTTCAATCTAAAATGGAAGATAGTAACTCAGTTAAATTAATGACTATATATAAATCTAAAGGACTTGAATATAATGTATGTTATTATTCTGGATTATATTCTGAATTTGTATTTAGTGACATTCATGAAAGAATTATTTATGATGAAGTATATGGTATATATATTCCTATATTTAAAGAGGGTATAAAAGATACTATTGTTAAAAGATTAATCAAAGATAATTACATTAAGGAAGCAGTATCAGAAAAGTTAAGACTTTTATATGTTGCATTAACAAGAGCTAAAGAAAAGATGATACTTCTATGTGATTTAAACCTTGATGAGGAAAGAAATAATAATTATGATAATGGTATCGTAAAAAATGAAATAAGATTATCTTATAGGTCTTTCCAAGATATATTAGCTTCCATAGCATTTAGTTTGAAAGAGTATACTACTAATATTAATATTGAAGATTATGACTTAACTAAAGACTATGAAATAGAAAGTGGAAAAGAGATTAATCTTCCATCAAATGATATAGTAATCAATGTAGATGAATTAGATGATACTTCAGTTCTTCTAAACAAAGAGAAAGCATCTAAAGATGTAAAATTAATTACTGAAGAAGAAAGAAAAATAATGGACTATGGAACATATATTCATAAGATATTTGAATATGAAGATTTTGATAATCCACAGGATAATAGAGTTAAAGATTTCTTAAATACATATGGTTATAAGAAAGAATCTACAGTATATAAAGAATTAGAGTTCACTTACGAGAAAGATAATAAAGTTATCCACGGTATTATAGACCTTATGATTGAATATGATGATCATATAGATATAATTGATTATAAACTTAGTAATATAGATGATGAAAACTATATTAAACAGTTAAAAGAATATAAAGAATATATTTTATCTATTAAAGATAAGCCTATTAATATTTATTTATATTCTATAAATAATAATAAATGTGATATAATCGAATAAAGAGGTGAAACCTATGAATAAAAATGTATTAGATTTTTATATGCAAGCAAACAAACTAAAAGATATAGTTAGAACAGGATGGATTGAACTTGGCGTTGAAAGAGAAAGAATTGAATCAGTAGCAGAACATGTTTATGGTACTTTAGTTTTAGCTATAGCGTTAGATAGTGAATATAAACTAGGTTTAGATTTATTAAAAGTATTTAAAATGTTAATAATTAAAGAACTAGAGAAAGTAACTTTAAATAACTTTACTCCAAGAGAATACCCATCTAAAGAAGAAAAGAAGAGATTAGCATTAGAAACTATTTCAAATGTATTATCTAGTTTATCTTCTAAAGATGAATTATTAGCTATATATGAAGAATATTCTAATAGAGAAACTAAGGAAGCTATATTTACATATAAACTTAGTAAAATTGAATCTGATATTCAAGTTAAGATGTATGACTTAGAAGGTTGTCTAGACATTGAAAAAGCTAAAGAAGATGTTTCTTATTATGATGAACCTGTTGAAATAAAGAATGCTTCAGATGGATGGATATTATTTAATAGAAGATTCTATGATGATGAACTATTTAATAGTTTATCTAAAGATATTGAAGAATTATAATTCTTGTGTTAAAATACACGTATAAAAACGAGGAAGAAGAATAGTAAAATAAATAAATACGTAGAGAGCTTATGGTTGGTGAAAATAAGTTATTATATTTATTTGAAGAAACTTTGGAGTTTATTCGCTGATAAGCGTTACAATCAAAAAGAGCATAGAAATATCTATGAAGTAGGGTGGTACCGCTATTAATAGTCCCTACATCGTAGGTATTTTTTTCGTTTTAAGGAGGAATAAAAATGACAAATAAAGAATTTGCAGATTTTCTTTTACCAGGAGTAGAAAAAACTTGGGAAGATTATGAAAAAATGTATCCAGAAAGAGATTTACCAGAAGGAGCAATAGTAACTAGATATGCACCAAGTCCAACAGGATTTGTTCATATAGGAGCTTTACTTGTTTCATTTCTTTGTTCTAGATTTGCTAAACAAACTGGTGGTGTAAACTTTCTTAGAATAGAAGATACAGACCAAGAAAGAAGTATAGAAAATGGTGTATCATCTATTATCAATAGTTTAAAAGACTTTGGTGTAACATTTGATGAAGGTCCTATTTCAGAAACTGAAGAAAAAGGTAATTATGGACCATATACTCAAACAAAAAGAAAAGAAATATATCAAGCTTTTGCTAAAAAATTAATTGAAGAAGATAAAGCTTATGCATCATTTCTTTCAAAAGAAGAATTAGAAGAAATAAGGGTAAGACAATCTGCTTCTAAAGAAAGACTTGGTATATATGGAAGATATGCTAAAGATAGAAATTTATCAAAAGAAGAAGTAATTAATAGAATTAATAATGGTGAAAGTTATATTATAAGAATTAAGTCACCAGGTAATTTCTTTAATAAAATAAAAGTAAATGATTTAATTAAAGGTACTTTAGAAATGCCTGAAAATGATATAGATGAAGTTATTATTAAAAGTGATGGTATTCCTACATAT
>JAEEGL017290622.1_pt1 | contig 14741 bp, 7 predicted proteins | sample 9134231 | NCBI WGS metagenome assembly JAEEGL01 (sample SAMN16246548, study PRJNA631951) | gut metagenome | biome: gut microbiome; feature: rumen; material: fiber-attached | host: Bos | place: Iran: Karaj | collected 2018-10 | reverse complement strand
TCACCGGTCCGGCCGAGCGCTTCTTCACGGGAAAGAACGAAATCGAGCGCACGTTCCTGCGCAACTTCGCGATTGCCGAGAAGTTCCCGCATCTCCCCGAGGGAATGGTGCCGATGTGCTATCCGGGCGACCATATCAACAAGAACTACATTCCGAACTGGTCGATGTGGTTCATCCTCGAGCTCGCGAACTATTTCGAGCGGACCGGCGACCGCGAAACCGTCGACTTGATTCGTCCTCGCGTGGAGGGGCTTCTCAAGTTCTACGCGCAGTACTTGAATGCGGACGGAGCGCTTGAGAACCTGCCCAGCTGGGTGTTCGTTGAATGGAGCCACGCCAACGACGCCAAGCTGGTCAAGGACGGGGTGAACTGGCCCTCGAACATGACGTATGCGGATGTCCTCGCCAAAGCTGCGCGGCTTTACAACCGTCCCGAGCTCGCCGAACAGTCGGAGGAGCTAAAGGAGCTTATCCGTAAGCGCTCGTATGACGGCGCCTGGTTCCGGGACAACGCGAAGCATCCCGACGTGACGGAGACTTGCCAGTACTATGCGTTTTTCCACGGCATCGCGACGCCCAAGACGCATCCGGAGCTGTGGAAGCGGTTGACGGACGAGTTTGGTCCCGAGCGCAAGGCGAAGGGCCTTCATAAGGAGGTCTGGCCGTCAAATGCGTTTATCGGGAATCTGATGCGGTTAATCGTCTTGAAGCGCGAGGGCTGTGATGAACAGGTCGCCCGGGAGATTCGCGGATACTATCTCAAGATGGCGGAGACGACCGGGACGCTGTGGGAACACGACCGTCCGGAGGCAAGTTGCAATCACGCCTTCGCTTCCTATCTTGCGATCTTGCTTGAGGGCGGGAGTTGACGGCGTTAACTCGCAAAATTGTCCTTTGGACTTTTTCTGAATGCATTCCATTTGATTTTCTCCGGGGACAATGGTAAAATTGTCTTGAAACCAATTTGAGAGGAAAGGAGAATTAAGGATGCATCTAAACAGAAGGTCTTTCATGAAGGCGGCCCTTGCCGCGGGCGCGTTTCCGTACATCGCCGGGTGCTGCTCATCGCTTTTTGCGCGCAGGCGCTCGTTCGGTCCAGGCGACAAGGTCCGCCTTGCGTGCGTGGGCATCGGCCAGCAGGCGTGGAACGACATGAAGGAGTTCGAGAAGACTGGTCTCGTCGAGATCGCCGCGCTCTGCGACACAGACCTCGAGGGCCGGCAGTGCGTCGAGGCGCTCAAGAAGTATCCGAACGCGCCGCGCTTCACCGACTTCAGGAAGATGCTGGACGCCATGGACGGCAAGATCGACGCTGTCGCCGTCATGACACCCGACCACTCCCACTTCCCGGCGCTGATGGCCGCAATGAAGATGGGGCTTGCCGTGTTCAGCGAAAAGCCGCTCGCGCACACGTTCGAGGAGTGCGAGCTCCTCATGGCGGCGGCCGAGAAGTACGGCGTAGTCACGCAGATGGGCAACCAGGGCCACTCGGGCGACAACTACTACCAGTTCAAGCACTACGTCGAGACGGGCGTCATCGACGTCTCGAAGCTCACGAAGCTCGTCGCCCACATGAACAACCCGCGGCGCTGGCACAAGTGGAACGGCAAGGTCTCGTCCTTCCCTGCGAAGGAGAAGATGCCCAAGGGCCTCGACTGGAACGCCTGGCTTGGCACTGCCGCTTTCCACGAGTATTCGCACGATTTCGACCAGGGCGAATGGCGCAGCTGGTACGACTTCGGCAACGGATGCCTCGGCGACTGGGGCGCGCACACGATGGACACGATGCACCGCTTCTTCGAGTTGGGCCTCCCGACCGAGATCCAGATCAAGGACGTGCAGGGCTGGAATCCCTACGTCTTCCCGATGCAGGATACGCTCACCTTCAAGTTCGCGGCGAAGGGCAAGCGTCCCGCCATCGACCTCGACTGGTACGAGGGCGTGACGAACAAGCCCGTTCTCCCGAAGGGCTACCGGCCGGCGAAGTGGGATCCCAACATCCCGGCGGCGAAGGGCTCGACGGCGGCCGATGCGGCGAAGAACCTCGTCCCCGGCAAGTTCTTCGAAATGAAGGACGGCACGTTCTGGCAGGGCGGTTCGCATGGCGCCGCGATACTCATGTGCGACACGGACGGCAAGGTTCCGGCCTATCCGAAGCCCGGCTCCAACCACTACGCGAATTTCCTGCTGGCCGTGATGGGCCGCGAAGAGACGCGCTCGCCGTTCTCGGTTTCCGCGCCGCTCAGCGAGGTCTTCTGCCTCGGCTGCATCGCGCAGCGCCTCAACCGTTCGCTCAAGTTCGACCCCGCGAAGAAGCAGATCGTCGGCGACGAAGAGGCGAACGCGCTCCTCAAGGGCTCCAGGGGCACTCCCAGGAAGGGCTGGGAGGAGTTCTACAGGGTGTAAAGGGCAGTGTGAATTGTCCGACGAATCAAACAATCAAACAATTCAAACAATCAAACAATGAAAAAGCTTTTGTTTGCCCTGTCCGCCTCCGTCTCTCTCGGGGCGTTCGCCGCGGTTCCGTTCAAGATCGGCGTCGCCGGCTACACGTTCCACAAGCGGACGCTTGACGACGCGCTTGCGATTATGCAGAAGGCCGACGTCCACTACCTTTGCGTGAAGGACTTCCACCTCCCGTTCACCGCGACGGACGCGGACATCGCCGCGTTCAAGGAGAAGTGCGCCTCCTTTGGCGTGACGCCCTACGCGATAGGTCCGGTCTACGTAAAGGACGCGTCGAAGTTGCGCGAGGAGTTCGAGTTCGCCAAGCGGCTCGGCGTGAAGACGGTCGTGGGAGTCCCCTACGAGCCGACGGACGAGAACGACTCGTGGAACAGGCGCCGCGGGTCGCGTGCGCTGCTCCTCGAGATCGACAAGCTCGTGAAGGAGTTCGACATCAGGTACGCGATCCACAACCACGGTCCCGCCTCGCCGGAGATGTATCCCGACGTCGAGTACGGATGGAACCTCGTCAAGGACCTCGATCCGCGCATCGGCTTCTGCATCGACCTCGGCTGGGAGTACGGATGCGGCAAGGACCCGGCAGCGACCATCCGCGAGCACGGCGACAGGATATACGACGTCCACGTGAAGAACTTCCCGCCCGGCGAGAAGAACGGCAGCTCGATTCCGCTTCCTCGCGGGAAGATAGACCTTGTGCCGTCCTTCAAGGCGCTTGCGGACGTCGGCTACGACGGCGTCTGCTCGCTTGAATACGAGAAGGACTTCGACGACAACCTGCTCGCCGTCGTAGAGTGCATAGCATACGAGCGCGGCGTCTGCGACGCGATCAAGGCGAAGGCGAAGATGAAGCCCGCGCCCGATGGCGCGAACGCGCTCACCGACGCCGAGAAGGCAGATGGCTGGCAGCTCCTCTGGGACGGCAGGACGCTCGACGGATGGCTCGCCGTGAAGGGCGGATGCAAGGCGCCGCCGGAGAAGGGATGGGTCGTCAAGGACGGCACGCTCACGATGCGACCCGTGAACGGCATCGCGAACGGACAGTGGTTCCCGCTTCCGCCGGAGGACCAGAAGCTTGGCGGCGGTGGGGACATCGTGACGGCGAGGAAGTACCGCGACTTCGCGTTCAAGTTCGACTTCCGCCTCACCGAGAACGCCAACTCCGGCGTCAAGTACTTCTACGACGAGAGCCTCAACAAGGGCACGTGCGAGGAATACCAGATCCTCGAGAACGGCCACCCCGACTCCGACAAGGGCTCGGACGGCAACCGCAAGTCCGCCTCGCTCTACGACATAATCCCCGCGCACGCGGACCATCTCTTGAAGGGCCCGGGCGAATGGAACAGCGGCATGGTCGTCGCGAAGGGAAGCCACGTCGAGCACTGGCTGAACGGCGTCAAGGTACTCGAGTACGATCGCGGCACGCCCGAGTTCAAGTCGGCCGTGAAGGCGTCCAAGTACGCGACCTGGGGCGTCGGCGCGGACGGCAAGCCGCAGGACTGGGGTGAAATCCCGGAAGGGCGCATCCTCCTGCAGGACCACAGCGACTCGACGGTCTCTTTCTGCAACCTCAAGGTAAAGGAGCTCTGAAAATGGACCTTAACCGCCGCTCGTTTCTCCGGCTGGCCTTGGCGGCTGGCGCGTTCCCGATGCTGCCGGGCTGCTTCTCGCCGCGCGGCTACGCAGCCAACGGCAAGGTGCGACTCGCGGCGATCGGCTGTGGCGCGCAGGGGTGGTTCGACCTGGACGCACTCTCGAAAAACGGCGACATTTGCGAAGTCGTCGCCCTCTGCGACACGGACATAGGGGCGCCTCATACGCTTGAGGCGCTTAGGCGCTTCCCCGACCTGCCGCGATTCCAGGACTTCAGGAAGATGTTCGACGCCATGGCGGACGGCATCGACGCGGTGCTGGTCGCGACGCCCGACCACTCCCACTTCTGCGCCGCCATGCACGCGATGCGCCTCGGGAAGGCCGTCTACGTGGAAAAGCCGCTCGCCCATTCCTTCCGCGAGTGCGAGCTGCTGATGAAGGCCGAGCGCAAGTTCGGCGTCGTCACCCAGATGGGCAACCAGGGCCACAGCGGCGACAACTTCTACCAGTACCGGGACTATGTCGAGAAGGGCGTGATCAAGGACGTCCGCAAGGTCGTCGCGCACATGAACATGCAGCGTCGCTGGCACAAGTGGGGCGGAAAGACGGCGTCCTATCCGAAGGCGGAGAGCATGCCGAAGACCCTCGACTGGGACTGCTGGTGCAGTTCCGCGCCATGGCACGACTTCTCCAAGGACCTCGCCTACGGCGAATGGCGCTGCTGGTACGACTACGGAAACGGCTGCATGGGCGACTGGGGGGCGCACATCCTCGACTGCGTCCACCGCTTCACGCTCAAGGGCGCGCTCCCGGCCGAGGTCGCGATCTCGAACGTCACGGGCTGGAACCCCTACGTATTCCCGGTCCAGGACACGCTTACGATGAAATTCGGGGACGTGACGCTCGAGTGGTACGAAGGCCTCGACAACCGTCCGGCCCTCCCGAAGGGCTTCCGCTACGCGGACAACAAGGGGCTCTTCCCCGCGTCTACCGCCAACGACGGACTCATCGACCCGCCGCTCAAGCCCGGCAAGGAGATATATCTTGCGGACGGAACTGTCTGGCAGGGGCTCTCCCACGCCTCGACGCTTGTCCGGTGCGGTGCTCAGGACGAGAAGGTCCCCGAATTTGAAAAGGCGCACAACGACCACTACCGCAACTTCCTGCTCGCGGTCAAGGGCGAAGAGGAGGCGAAGAGTCCGCTCCGCGTCACCGCGCCGCTCAGCGAGATATTCTGCCTTGGCGTCATCGCCCAGCGCCTCAACCGAGGTTTCAAGTTCGATCCCGTGGCGAAAAGGGCGGTCGGCGACGCAGAGGTGGACGCGCTCCTTGCCGGCCCCGCCCCTCGCAAGGGGTGGGAGACCTATTACGCCTGACAGTTTTTGACATATGGCCGACGCGCCAAAATTTCGTTCTCCACGCTGGCGCGGATGAGAACGAAATTTTGGCGCGTACGATGCTACTATCGTATAATTGATTGGCGCCGGGGCAAAATGCTATACTGTGGGTGTTCCAATGAGGAGAATTGCAATGAGAAATCCCTGCAAAGGAAATGTCGCGCTGTTCCTGGCGCTTTCGCTCGCGTGCACGGCTTCGGCCGAGTTCTACAACGACATGAAGATTCCGATGCGAGACGGCGTGAACCTAGCCGGCGACCTCTATCTTCCGACGAACCGCGCGGAGAGGATAGGCTGTTTCATGTCGTTCTCGCCCTACAAGGCGACTGGGCCCGAGAAGCCCTATTGCGCTGAACGAGCCGAGGAATGGGGCGTTGCCACGCTCGCCGTCGACTGCCGCGGTTGCTGCCATTCCGAGGGGGATTTCGAGCCGTGGGAAGGGCGGCTTGTGGACGACGCGGACGACCTCCTCCGCTGGATCGCCGCGCAGCCATGGTCCAATGGCAAGGTCGTCACCGTCGGGGGGTCGTATCCCGGCAACACGCAGCTCGCCTGCCTCAGGAGCGGCAATCCGGCCCTCGTCGCGTGCGCCCCGTCGGTCATCACCCTCAATCCGCATTCGATCCTCTACGCTCCGGGCGGCATCCTCATCCCTGAGTTCTTCCAGAAGTGGCATTCGGGCCTCGCCTCGGAGGCGAGCTGGGAGGAGCTCTCGCGCCATCCGGACCGCTCCGACCCATATTGGACTTCGCGCTGCGACCTGAGGAACCTCTCCGCGGCCAAGGGGCGGGCGCTCTACCAGGCTGGCTGGTTCGACATGCTCGGCGTCGAGACGTTCGAGACGTTCGCGCAGCTGCCGGAGGGCTCTTTCCTCCGCGTCGGGCCGTGGAGCCACGGCGTCAACACCTTCGACAAGCCGGAGATTGACTACGGCAGGGTTGCGGGCTCGTCCGTCACCGAGGACATGGAGGTCGAGTTCCTGCGCTCCGCGCTTGAGGGGCGCGAGAGCGAAACGGCGAAGCTCCCCGGCAAGATGCAGATCTTCGTGATGGGTGCCAACGTCTGGCGGTACGAGAACGAGTGGCCGCTCCGGCGCACCGTCTACAGGAAGCTCTTCTTTGACGAGAACCTCGCGCTTTCATTCGACTCGCCGAGGGGCGTCGCCGGAGAGGACGCCTTTGAATACGATCCCGAAAACCCAGTCCCGACGAAGGGCGGACGCGTCATCCACGGCGGGGGACAGTACTCGCAACGCGAGATCGAGGCTCGCGGAGACGTTCTTTCCTACACTGGCGAGGAGCTGGTGGAGGATCTGGAGGTCACGGGCAACGTCATGGCGTCGATCGTGGCGAAGTCGTCTGCGAATGTCGCGGACGTCGCGGTCAAGCTCGTGGACATCTATCCGGACGGCACGCCCTACAACGTGCTCGACTCGGTCTGCCGCGGCACTTTTGCCGCGGACGCCCCGACCAGTCTCGATTTCCGCGTGGACGTCACGAGCTACGTCTTCCTGAAGGGACACAGGATGCGCGTGGAAATCGCAGGCTCGAACTCGCCGCACTTCGAGAAGGCGAAAGACGCTGCGACAACGCGTCTGGTCCGCGGCGAGTCGCACCTCGTCCTTCCGACGATTCCCGCTTCCAAGGGCGACCGCTAGGCTTTCAGCAGGTTCTTGCGGAGGGCGATCGCTGCGGCTTCGGTGCGGTTGGCGGCACCAAGCTTGGCCAGCAGGGTTTCGACGTGTTCCTTCACGACTGTCTTGCTGATGCCGAGCTGGCTGGCGATCTCGGTGTTGTTGAAGCCCTTGACCAGCGATGCAAGCACTTCCTGCTGGCGCGGCGAAAGCGCCGGCACCGGTGGGTCGAAAGCGAGAATCCCCTTTACCTCCGGGGAAATGAACCTCTTGCCCCCGGCGACGGTGCGGACGGCCGTGAGCAGCGTGCTGTCGTCCGCCGACTTCATGACAGCTCCCGCCGCACCTGCCGCCAGCGCCGCTGCGATGGTGTCTGACGTGGAGTAGGAGGTGAGGACGACGATCCTGGTGCCGGGCAGCTTCGCGTGTATCTCGGCCGTCGCGGCGACGCCGTCCATCTTCGGCATCATCAGGTCCATTATTATGATGTCAGGCCTGAGCTTGAGCGCCTGGGCGATCGTCACGTCGCCGTCGTCGGCTTCGCCAACAACGTCGAGGTCCGCCTCCGAGGCAAAGAGGGACTTCAGCCCCATGCGGACTATCTTGTGGTCGTCTGCGATCAGGATGGATATCTTGTCCATGTCAGGCCTCCTCGGGGAGCGGTGTTTTGATTGTGACGCGTGTTCCCTTCCCTGGCGCGCTGGCTATGTCGGCCTTGCCGTCCAGGGCCTTGACTCGTTCCATCACGCCCTCAAGTCCGAAATGCCCCTGTTCCATGCCCGGACGGGACTTTGGGTCAAAGCCGCAGCCGTCGTCGGCGACAGAAAAGAGGAGCTTCCCGCCTTCGATGGTTCCTGCGACCTTGAGCGCGGTCGCGTGGCCGTGCCGAACGGCGTTTACGACAAGTTCTCGGATGATGCAGAGTATGTTGTGGAACGCGTTGTCCGGGATCTTCCGGCGCGGCACGTTGAAGCGCACATGCAGCCTGGCCTCGTCCAGGTGCGGCTGGAGCGTGATTCGTATGGCCTCGTCGATGTCGTTCTTCTCGAGCGCCTGGTTGCGGAGGTCCCAGATGCAGTTCCTGAGCTCGGCGCGCGAGGAGTTGATCGTCTTGAGCGCGATATCCAGGTGTGGTGCGGCTCCTTCGACGGATTCCGGCATCGCCGCCTGCGCCGCGCGAATTTCCAGCGCCGCGCCCGTCAGGTTCTGCACGACGGAATCGTGCAGCTCGGCCGCGAGGCGAGTCCGCTCGATCGTCTTGAACTTCGCGTGCGCGGTCTCAACCTGCCTGCGCGCCAGTTCCCGTCCGCGCCGCTCCACGAGGACGCGCAGCGAGGCGTTCCATACCAGGACCAGGACTAGGAGCCCGGCCATCGCGGAGAGGACGACGAGGAACTTCGCCGGGGTGAGCCATGGCGGATGCGCGACGACGACGATGTCGTCCTTCCCGCGCAGCACAAGCGTGAGCCCGCTGATGTGGGGCATGTCGGCCTGGGCGTCGTAGTCGTTCGTCTCGAGGAGGCAGACGCCAGTCGCCTCGATCCTGCATCCGAGCTCGAGTTCCTCGGTCGCCTCGGGGCAGAAGCTCGTGTCGAGCTGGACGAGAAGTCCGTCGCAGTCTAGTCCGATGCGCCCCTCGGCGTTCCCGAGGGACGGCATGTTCCTGATCGTCCCGACCAGCGTGACGAGCTTTCCGTAGTAGGACGGCGTGAAGGTCGGCGACCCCGAGCGGTTAAGCCCGATCACGTCGGACAGTGACGGAAGGCGGACAGGGGATTGCGGCGTCGCCTCGTTTGGGCAGAGGGAAGAGATCGTCGCCGTGCCGAGGATGATGTTGAACTGGTCCGTCTCCGGATATCCGCAGATCGTAGCGCAAAGTCCGGGCTTCGGAGCGGTCTTGTCTCGGGACGAAAGCTTAACGCGGATGATTCGTCCGTCGTCGTCTTTCAGAAGCAGGTTGCGCTGTTGCCAGACCGCGATTATCTCCCCGCAGATCCTGCGCTTCCCAAGGGCGAGGATGTCCTTGGGCGTCAGGTATATCTTCCGTTCGAGGAAGGGAATGTCTTGCTGCGGAGGCGGCGGGGAGACTACCGTGATGTCCTTCAGCTGCGAGACTATCAGGGGCCTGGCGTACCTGCGGACGGACTGGAGCGCCCAGTTGAAGGTGCCTACGACCGATACCTGCGACTCCAGGAGGCGGCTGGCGACATCCGGGTATTGCGAAGGGACGAGGACCGGCATTGTAGTCGGGCCGTCCTTCAGCGTCAGGCAGAGGTAGTTCGGGTCGTCTTCGCTCGTCCGCCAGTCGATGAGCGTTCCGGTCGTCTCTATGAGCCTAAGGTTGTCCTTGGTACTGGACAGCTCCTGGAGCTTCCTCGGGACGGGCTTGACAGCAGCACCGGTTCCGACGACCTGGATTTCGTGTGCGACGGCGTATGGCTCGTTGCCGTAGGCGCATTTCTTCAGTCCGAAGATGCCGCCTGCGACAATGCGGTCGCCGGGATTCACTGCGACGGAAGGATCTGTCCTGTTGAAGACGGATATCAGCAGTTCGCCGTCGTCGACCACGAAAGAGTTGACGGGGGAATTGTCGGTGCCGGACCCGACAGTTGAGTGGACGGTTCCCGTCAGGGAGAAGAAGTTGTGCAGGCCAGTTGTCGTGCGGTCCCACACGTCCATCATAGACCTGATGTCCGTGTTGGTGACCGAGCCGGAAGATTCGGCAAGCGCGATTGACGCGAGCGCGCTAACCAGCGTCAACATAGTTTTCTTCATATCTAGATTATACCATAATGTGCCAGTCAGCTGCTACCCCCACTCCAATGCAACTATATCTCTTGCTGAGACCTGCGCTTGGAATGGCGCAGGTCTGCCGCGCGCGTCGACGGGCCATGCACACGTTCAGCTGACGCCGTGACGCAAATGGGCACATTTTTCTGCCGCGTAAAGATACTTTCTGCTGGCGAAAATATTGTATAATATAGGCACAAATCAAGAAGGGGACAACTGACATGAAAAAACTAATCTCAATAGCAATCGCGTCCATGACGGCAACTCTTCTTGCCGACACCATTACGTGGACGGGTGGTGCCGGCACAGCTGATTGGGCAACTGCGGGCAACTGGGACTTGAACCGGGAGCCCCTGGAGACGGATGACGTTGTCATCGACGGCGCCGCCGTGACGGCAAACGGGACTCGGCGCATTCCCCACAGCCTTACGCTTCTCAACGGCGCATCGTATTCAATCGGAGGCGAAATACAATTCGGAAACACCGACGTCGTTGAGCCGGTGATCTACGGCGGAACAGTAAGCGGCACGCTTGTCGCGTCGCAATACGTCAACTCGTCGTTGACGATTAGCGACGCCGCAATTATCGACACTGCGACAGAAAACAATGGCTTTTGGCAAAACGGTGCAAGTTACCTGAATTTTGTTGACGGCAACTCGCGCGCGGCGACGTTTACGTACAAATCGTCCCTAACCGGACCTGGAACAGAGCCTTGGTGGTTCTTTTGCCATGATAAGACTGGCGCGCAAACTTCATCTTCTCCGTGTATCCGCTACAATGACGTGGCAATCGACGCGGCGACATATGCCGACAACTTTACCTCTACGGATAATGGGGACGGCACGGTGACATTGTCGATGAAGTCCCTGAGCGGCTGGCGTGTCGGCGCGCTGACGAATGGTGCTATTTCGGATAACGAAGATCCCACGCTGACGAAGAAGACGACCCTTTCCGTCACCGTTACCAAGAAGGGCGGCAACAGCCTGGCCACGGTGAAGATCGGCTGGGCTTCCCAGGACTACGGCGACAACGTTTCCGCTTGGCCGCAGGAGAGCCTCTCGATGCTTACGGATGTTCTTTCCGCGACCGACACGCTGTACATGGAAGTCTCCTTCGCGCCCGGGGTGTATTACGCCCGCGCGTTCGTGACTTACGAGGAGAACAGCCAGGTGACGACCTATGCTTCCGATTCCCACGTGGTAGTCGCCCGTACGCACGACTACGGCGGACTTGACGATGTCTACGAATGGATCGGCACCGACAACAACCTTTCGTCCGCCGAGAACTGGGAGTATACCTCGGGCGGTGTCTCTTCCACGCCCACCAACGCCCCTGTCGCGGGAACAGATCTCCGCTGGTTTGGCGAAGGCACGTCATATTCGTCTTCCAACTTCGACGCATATCCGACCGACCGCTATGTCGGCGCCAGCTTGGCGGTTTCCGGCGACTTCAACGTGTATGGCGACGTCGCCTTCTCAAACTGCACCGTTTCGGTCGGGATGTTTGTGATGCAGGAAGTGAACGATTCCAGTCAACACGTCTTCACCCTCTACGGAACGTCGCTGGCTTCGTCGCGCACGGATGCCGGCTGGATTGGACTCTATCCCGTCGCCAACTACACGGCGTTCAACATCCTCCCCGGAAAGGCGGCGTCGATCTCCGGCAAGGTGCCGAACGCTGTTACGGCCGAGAACGTCTATTCGCAGCTCGTCGACACGGAATACGTCGTGATGGGCGGCGCGAAGATTACCTCCGAGGAGTGGAACCTGTACTTCACCGCGACCGTCGAAGGTGGAATCCTGACCATTTCCTATAGCCCCGCGTCGGCGGAGAACAAGTTCGGCCCGGTCACGGTCACGACGACCTCTTCTTCGGCCACGCTGAGCGCGGCGATTGCCGCTGCGGAGGAAGGCTCCGACGTCTACTTCGCCTTTGCCGAAGGCTCCGTTCCGCCTTCCGATGCGACGCTCGTCGAGGCGGCGAACAGGCTTGGCAGCGCGTCCACTTCGCCTGCCGTGGCTTCGCCGACCGGACTCACCGACCTGGCGACGTATGCCTTCGTGTTTGGAATCGTCAAGGACGGACAGGTCAAGGCGAGCGTGAACGGCGTTTTCCTCGCGAGCGACTTTGACTACGTCTACGTCAATGGCGCCTGGGCGGCCGGAAGGAGTCCTACGACGACGGATTCCGCGGATTCCATTCTGATCCTCGACGACTATTCGACGCCTGGCGACGACTGGCAGGTCGCAAACAAAGTCGTCAGCAAGGCCGCGCTTACGACGGGCACGCTCAAGGGACAGGGTCCGATCGTCCTCTACAGCGCCCAGCTTTCCAACGGGCGTAACAACGACTACGCCAATTGCCCCTACGGATATTGGGAGGTCGTTGCGCCTTTCATCGACTTCCGCACCGCAAGCACCAACGGAACGGTCTATCCCGCGGGCAGCTATTCGTTCTACACGGCGAAGTCCAATGCCGAAATCGAGGAGGCCCTGTTTGCAGGCATGATGCTGACAAACGGTGCGGCCGTTGCCTCTAGCGAATTCGAAATAGTCGAAAACAGTTCGGTGAATGTTGGCGACGACGTGATTCTTCGCAACGTGTCGCTGATCTACTGTGAACCGTTCCCGTCCTCGTCTGGCAACTGGTCTGTCCAGCCTGGGGCGCGCGTCAAGTTGACGAAGAACACGAGGATTGGCATCCTGACTGTCGCCGACCCGACGGACGTCAAGATCGACCTCAACGGATTCAAGCTCACTGTCTCGGCTCTTTACGTCGATGGTGTCAAGAAGTCCGGTGAGTTCACCTCGGCCAACCTGTCGATTCTGACCGGCGATGGCAGCCTTGCCGTTGTCGGCAGGGGATCCATGATCTTCGTCAGGTAAGGAAAGTCCTTTCCAAACTTCACAAAATTCCGTCTCGGTCTCTTTGTCCGAGGCGGTGAATGGGAGTATCTCCATGAGAACACCAGTTTTGACGCTTGCCGCCTTCGCCGTGACGGCTCTTGCTGTCCAGGCTCAGGAAATCGTCCGTTGCGGCGAAGGCTCCTACGCCTCGTACGCCCCCTGGCGGCTTGCCCGCACGTTCGGCGCGGACGGGAAGATCGCGCGCAACGGCGACCAGAGCCGCATCATGCAGAACCGTCCCGTCTACCTGACGCCCGAAATGGCCGAGCGCGTCCGGAAGGGCGAGCCGATTCCCACGAACGACTGGTGGACGGACGCCCTGGTGAGCCAATGGACCGGCAACCTCTGGAGCTATCCCGCGAAGGTGCGCATCGGCGCCAACGGCGTGCGCGTCGCCTACCCGTCGTACTGGATCGACAACGGCACAGAAATGAAGGAACGCTCTGCGCTCGTCGTCTCCGCGGAAGGCGAATTCAGTCCCGACGCGACGCTCGTCTCCGGCTGGCACGACTGGGACGTCACCATGGAGCTGAGGGATGCTGGGGCGGAAAGCCGAAAATCAAACAATTCAAACAATCCAAACAATCAAACAATTAGCCAACGAGTGGCGAACGGTGAACGGTCAATCAGGACCACCCTCGTCCACGGTTCGCCTTTTACGTGGATCGAGGCGAAGGGCGTATCCCTGAAGCTTACGGTCGAGAACGGCGAGAACCTGAAAGTCTCCCGTCGCAACGCGTTCGGCGGCGAGGTCATTGCCGTCGGCGACGATACATACGGCGTCTGGAAGGGGAAGCGCGGCGACGCGAGCTGGGTCGCGGTTGGACTCGCCCCCGACGTGCAGGCGCTGGAGAAGATCGCGCCGTACGCGACGGCGATCATCCGCTCCACGCGCGTCGACTGGAAGTACGACGAGAGGACGGCGAAGCTCACTACGACATGGAACGTCGAAACGGAAGACCTCTCGGGAAAGACGGCCAACCCCGTCGCGCTGCAGGGATTCCAGCCACACCACCTGAAGCGCACGAAGCCGCAGTTCAAGTGCGTCGACGGACTCGTCTGGCGGACGCCGCGCGGAAAGCAGCGCGCGGCGGCGGGCAACTCCCTTTCCATCGTCTACGACTTCCCGGGAATGCTTCCCTACTGGGCGGCGCCAAGGAACGGGGAACTGGTAACGGGGAACGGGGAACGGGGAAGATATAATCCGTCGACCTTCAAGGAGCTGCTTTCCGACTACGCCGCGCGCGGCAGTTTCGGAGGCGACACGTACTGGGGCGGCAAGGGACTTCTCCAGATGGCGTTTGCGATGATGGGCGCGCGCGAGCTCGGCGACGCGGAGACTTTCCGGAAGGCGCACGACCGGCTGCGCGAGAAGTTCGAGGACTGGCTCACCTGGGATCCCTGCGAGGAAAAGTTCTTCTTCTCGTATGTCCCTAGATGGGGCGGACTCGTCGGCGAGGGGACGAGCTACGACTCGGACACCTTCAACGACCACCACTTCCACTACGGATACTTCACCTACGCCGGCGCGTTGCTCGCGATGGTCGACGCTGACTTCGCCGCGAAGTTCGGTCCGATGCTGAAGCTCATCGCGCAGGACTACGCGAACTGGGACCGCGGCGAGAAGCGCTTCCCGTTCTTCCGCATGTTCGATCCGTGGGCCGGACATTCCTTCGCCGGCGGCATGGGCGACGGAAACGGGAATGGACAGGAGTCGACGTCCGAGGCGATGCAGGGCTGGGGCGGAATGTACCTCCTCGCCCTCGCGCTTGGCGACGACGAGATGCGCGACGCGGCGATCTTCGGCTACGTCTCGGAGGCGCGCGGAACGGCGGAATACTGGTTCGACCGCGACAGGGAGAACATCGACTACAAGAAATACAAGCATCCCTACAACTCGAACCTCACCTGCCACGGCGTCGGCTGGTGGACCTGGTTCTCCGGCGACCCCGTGTGGAT
>JAEEGL014940896.1_pt1 | contig 14741 bp, 21 predicted proteins | sample 9134231 | NCBI WGS metagenome assembly JAEEGL01 (sample SAMN16246548, study PRJNA631951) | gut metagenome | biome: gut microbiome; feature: rumen; material: fiber-attached | host: Bos | place: Iran: Karaj | collected 2018-10 | reverse complement strand
CACTCCGAGAACCTCATCGTAATGTTTCGCTTGCTCTCTCGGGCGAAACCGTCCAAACTTCACAACAATGTTAGAAAGAGACTTTAGCATGAGTATTTTATCTTCAACTTCTTCTCGTTCAAACCCGGTGTATATCACAACCGTGTCTGTGCAGTTAAACACATTTCGTAGAGTGTTGATAAAACCGTACACTTCTTCAAACTGCTCAAACGGCTCAAGTCCTCCAAAACATATTGAGTGCGTGATCGGATTGTCCAAATACCTCTGGATTATATTTTCGTCAGCCACATCGAGGGTGGCTGCTTTGAGCCACCCATCGTTATGACATATAGAAAACGGTACGCCTGCCTCGTAACAGCATTTGCCATCACAATAAATAGTGCCAATATACATAGAGGGCGTCTTGTAGTTCAAAAAGTCCTCGTCCACTATCGTCTTAACTTTCATTCCTTCAGCATCTCCGAATACTCATACCATTTTCTCATATTGAATTCTCTGAACCTATCCTTTGAGTAGGATCGAGTCGGCGTCAGATACCCGACGATTCTTTGATATGTGTCGTGCACTCCTTCTCCGCAAACAGGGCAGATGTCTGTTCCAACAAAGCCGTGGTGATTCTTGCATTCATTGATTCTTGTGTTGAACGCAAAGTAAATAACACCGGATTGTGCAATTTTATTCAGCATCTCCCACGCCATTTCTGTATTGGGGAAGTTAGATTCCAGGTTGATGTGGGCTATACTGCCGCCGCTGCACTTTGCATCGAGAATGGCACTGAGCTTTAGTTTTTCTTGAATCGTACATTTCGTCGAAAGCGGGATCCACTGATTGCTGTAAATGAATTTGTCCTTCAGTCCGTAGAGTGCGTTATCCTTTTGGCAAAGAATTACAGCGGCACGCTCTGCGGGAACGCTCTCAATGTTCAAGGAGTATTCATCTGTAAAGTGATCCTTTACGTCGTTAAGAACATCAAAAATTTTGCAGGCAAACTCTATGCCGTCGTCAGTGTAATATGTATAACCGAACTCATCCGTTTTTGTATATCCGAATGATTCAATCACTTCATACAAGCCGAGAATGCCCAAAGTGCAATACTGTTTACTCATTTCAATGCCGCCGTCCTGATAGTTTGGCAGCAGTCCTTTTTCTATGTTTCTGGAAATAATATGCCGAACCGCATCGAGAGCTTTGCAGCACAAGGTTGTTCTTTCCCTCAACATATTCAAGTATGTTTCTTCATCATACTTTGATTCCAATGCGATTCTCATAAGGTTGATTGTATTTACTTTTACCGATCCGATAGAAAGTGCCGTTCCGCCAATCGAATTGATAAAAGCGTCCAGCTTCGATGTGTCGGACAACAGTCTGCAACAATTAGAGAGTGTTGTCACATCTCCGCTGACAAAGAAATTGCTGTCGTTCCATTTTGTATTATGGTCGGAACACCATCTTGCAAAATCCTCGTCTACAAATTTGTTATCTTTATAAAGGAGACTGTATGTTAATACCGGGAAGGTAAACATATTGTCGCTTCTGATTTCGGAAACTACCTCCATAAAGTTTTTTTGATGCTCAATCAGGTCTTCGATGCAGTCAATCACATAAGTTCCATCCGGGTACTGCATCCCGCCAAATAGAGCTTCGATATAATTTCTGTCAAAAATTGATACATTTACAAAAGCCGTTTGATCTCAGTTGTGTTCAGTGTGCACGCTTTATTATAGTTTAAGCTCTAAGTGCTTCGCTCGGTTCCCATCCGCGTCTAACTCTGCAAGACACTTTGCTATATTTCTTTCCGAGTATCTCACACCACTCTTTTAATGTATGGATTTCTCCATCCATTTCAATGATTATATTACGTCTCGTATTATTACATTGCTTTTTTTGCGTAACCCATCTACAATTTTTGGGCTCATAGTCTCCGTTCACATCTATTCGATCCAACGACAAGGTGTTGTCGTAACCGCTATCAATAGACCAAGATAAAAAAGCATTAAAGTTATTTATCCACTCTTTACATACAGATATTCCTCTTCCCCCATACAGTGAATAATCTTTTCGATTGGGATTACTGCATCTCTGTTTCATGTTCTTCCATATAGCATAAATTCTTGTGTTTGTCATTTTGTGTGTAGCCATATTTTTCGCGGTTGTTTCTCTCCTATAACAGCCACACGATTTGACATGCCCAGAGCGCAGATGAATTCCGAGTACAACAACTTCAGTTCCACAATCGCACTTGCATTTATATTGTAAATCATGCCGGCCGTTTGGATAAATATGATCTTCTGACCGGTCAATTACCAGCAGTTTTCCAAATCTCTGCCCAATAATGTCTATTACTCGCCTACTCAATTCTTTCACCTCCAACATTTCTTTAATGCACACTGTCATAAATGTTTCTGCATGTTTCCATACAGCTCAGACTATATTATCATTCTTCTCGAATGCCCACCCTTTCGGATTGATAAAGCGCGCAATCCTACTCCCTTACGGGATAGTCGTTGAACCTTCCTCTATTCGAGGCTTGGCTGCTGATTGCCCATTGTGTCGGTGTTTAGGATTTAACCTTGCACCATCTACACTATTCTTTCTGCTTTCGCTACCGTCACGTTTAGGCGTTTCATCCTTGCGTTGTGGTTAGTGTAGCTTTAGGGGTTTCCAGCAATTTGATGGGTTTGCAATGCAGCTTGCGCTACAATGGGACTAACATTTTATCCTCATAAACGGCTGATTCAGTCTATATATCAGCTTTTGAAACGATTGCCGAATATAGTATTCGGGATCCTTAATTACATATCCTGTCTCGCAGTCCTTTTTCCAGAAGTAATACGTCCAAATCAGCACATTCGGAATGCCGACCGCACCAGAACTCCTGTTGCTCATGTAGCTGATGAACTCAATTACGTCGTCAAGGAATGTAGTAAGGTGCTTCGGCGGCTGATTGTTGTAATGATTTAAGAAAAACAGCCCTTCAGTTGCCAATCTCGTAAGATCATACGCATAACAATAGCTGATATATGAGGAAGAGGGGGCGTCGTGCATATAAAAACCGCCGTTATACTCTGTTTCAAGCCACTGTCTTGCTGCATTGAGGCCGTACTTCTTCTTTAGTTCATAAAAAATCTTGTTAAACGCGAATAATTTGTCGAGTGACTTTCCTTTTTCGCTGATCAGACTGCGAATATCCTTGTTTGATGCGTTCGCATTAGCGTCGATTGTTACATCGGCAACATTTTTATCTACGAAACCATCAATGAAGTCCGAAAAATTCGTCTGAGACTCATGAAAACCGTTAAGATATTCAAAATCTTCGCCGTATTTGTTACCAAGAGCCTGAATAAACTTCTCAAAATCCTTTGCCATCTTAATTGAAATATCCAAATAACCATCTCCTACTGCCTATTTACCCATTCTACCGCTTCTTTAAACCCAAACAGCTCCCCATCAACCTTCAGCATTGGTACTTGTGTAATTCCAAGCTTAACCATCTCGTCTGTAGAGCTATTTACCACAAACTGCACCCCTTTTTCATCAAGTTTGCTCTTCAGAACATTACATTTGGGGCATCCAGTCGAATACATAACCACCTCTTTCAATAAAATACCACCTCCTTTCGCTGAAATTTGTGTTTTTTACACTTCGTCTGCCCATTGACTGATCCATCCTCGATGGTTTGTCGTCAATGTACACACCGCAGCACGTTCTTTATCTTTAAAATGCTCGATATATCTAACAAACCCGCTCTGAGAAGGGTTTTCAAGGTCACATTGTAAGTCATGACCAATAACTATCACCTTTGTGTTCTTGCCAATTCTTGTAAGAGTCTTTTTAAGCTGCGGAACCGTGTAGTTTTGTGCTTCGTCAATGATGATAACGGCATTGTCGAGGTTGGAACCACGCAAAAACGTATCTGTAATACAGGTGATATAGCCGGTTCCGTTTTTCTGGTTTACCATACTATCATCGTTGATGGCTGTATGCGGATTGATGTTGCAATTTATCAAAGCCTGGTAAAATGCTTCGAAGTATACAGAGCTTTTTTCTGTTATTGTCCCGGGAAGCCATCCTTGCTTCCTCTCGCCGTATGGAGACATGATATAAATGATTCCGTCATACACACCATATTGAACCAGCAGATTTGCTACTCCGGTTGCAACCGTTGTTTTCCCTGTTCCTGCCCTTGAATTAACAAAAACGATGTCAATGTCCATATTCAGTATCGTGTTTGCAAGAACAAGTTGTTCGGCATCAAGCTCGATTCCGTAAAACGGGTGATCGTTTAGTGAAGTGGGCACCTCGCCAACCTTCTGAACGATACTTTTCTTTTTTGCGGCCATATATCCTCCTTAAACGATATCATCAATATCGCAATCTACTCCGATAATAGAATCAATAAAACCTTTTTCCTTCGCATCTTCGGCAAAAAGATACCACTCGGAGGAATACTTACCATTGTACTCTTCTTCGGTGAGGTTGCTTCTTGAAATAACGAAGTCCTTAATTCTTTCCTCCACTTTTTGCTGGAATCGCATCTGATCTTGGGCTTTGGACACAGAATTATATACAAAATAGGAACCGTCATGCATCAGGATCTTTGCATTCGGTGTCGCAAAACGTTTATGGCCTGCAATACCAATCAAGAAACCCATGCTGTACCAGTATCCGAGATTGATAGTATAGACGGGAGTTTTGCTTTTGCTGATAATATCAATTAGTTCAAATCCTGCGTTGACATCTCCGCCGTTTGAGACAAGATAAAGAAGAATTGGCTTTCGTTTTTCTGGAGGAAGCCCCTTGTCATCGCAGTTGTATTGCAAAATATGGTGAGCAATAGCTGACACTTCAATTTGAGAAATTTCAGTGTCAAGAAACAGCTTCCGCTGGCGCAAATCTTTTATGTAAAGCAGCTCCTCGAGAGAACTGCTTTCTGTCAGTATCTGTTCGATATCAGCGCCGGTGTCAAAATAATCTCTTTTTTGATTCATGCAATAAACTCCTTCGTCCATTTAGCAATTTTATTTTCAAAATCCACCTTAGAAGAATTGTTTTTAAGAATAAAGTCCGGTATGATGCTATCAAGAGCTGTTTCTGAGATATGCCCTTGCTGCACGTCACTTAGATTGTTGTTGTGTGACGGTCTGACGATTCTGATATGAACCACATCAAATCCATCTTGTTTTAGCTTGTTGATTTCGTTCGGGAACCTTGCATCGGGAATTATTACATAATCCCAATTACCAAATCCTGACAGCTTATCGAGAACCACAATAATAAAATCCACCCAGTAATCTGGATATTCGTCTCGAATCAGATCAGTGCCGACATATTGCAACAAGCTTCTTCCTGCTTCATCCTTTTTACCGTCCCAGTTGAGAAATGCAGTACAGATATATTTTAGCAAATCAGCAAAATGGGTAATAAGAACTTTCTTGCCACAATCATTCATTGTATGTTTCATTATATTTGCCGCTGTGTCTTTTCCGCTCTGTGCACGACCGCTTATCGTAACAACCTTCAAGCATCCACGCTCCTCTCATTGGCAGTTTGTAGTTTAGGCATTACCTCATTTCTCCTCCATTCTCCTGATTTCTTTTAGGATTCCGCCAAACCCATCTACATGTCCGATCTTGTGCCAGTTTTCCGAGAAATGAACAGGGTCAACCGAATCCACGCTTCCATTTTCATAAACCACGCATACACGACCGGACGTCCCAAAATAATCTGTGTAAATTTCGATTTTTGTTACAACTGCTTTGAACTTTATTGACCTGTCATTGTACTTGAAAACATCGCCAGTTTTGACCTTCATCAAGTTTACACTGCACACTATTACCTGCCCTCCATTGTAATAAGTTCGGAATTCGGCAAGCCTTCGACCCACTTGCAAAAATCCTTCCACTCGTCAAGCTTGTGTGACTTCCGGCTGTGATACATATTGCGCAGAACTGCATAATTCAGTTGGAGAGTAGAGCGCTGATTGTAAGAAGAGGGGAGAAGCTGTATCATCTGCCACCAGTATTGTTTGTCATTTGTTTCGAGAAACCCTTTTCTATAATGGTTTAAAGCATGTATCGTACATTCAAGAGTGGCGGTCGGGCAAATCTCTCCCCATCGAACTTCCTTTTCTGTGAATAAATGCTCGTGGCTAAAGTCATCAAGCGTAAACTGCTTTGCTTGGATCCTGTGCATAGTCGAACACGAATTTCTAACAGTTCCGACTTTGTATGTATCCGCCTCTTTCCACCAGTAAAGCGGCGCTGTAATGTCAACTGTAACAATTATCATTCTCATAAATTTTGAATGGTCTGTCCCGGCACAGACAAGCCGTTTCATAAGAGACAGGTCGTTTTCGCCAATAACAAGTTGCATTCCGGGATCATTCGGATTAATAGGAGATGGATCTTCTACCCACTCCCATTGACTATCGCTTTTATTCCAACTATTCATTGGATTTCGCATACCACGAATTGCAGCCTCCCAACCGGACACCTCTTCATTTTCTATTGTTATCACACAATTCCTCCTCTGTTATTCATTTTGACAACGCATTTATTCTCTTATGCTATTTTGTTACAATGTAAAACCATATTCTCTTTTGCCACAGCATGGACATTTATTATTTTGCAAATCAAAATACTTTCTTTTCATCATCTCTTCTACGTACTGTGCGTTTGTTTGGGTTATCTTCATTTTTCAACACTAACCTTTCGATCATATTTTTTATCTCTGGATCTTCCGATACTACATAATTGCAGTTAAAGGGGAACACTTGCTGAATTATTACACTCCTTTCTTTATTGGCATAGATCACAGTATTAACCTCTATCATACACTGTTCCATATACTGCTTAGTTAATTCCTTCTTAGTATCGCCTGTCACGGTAAAATAATAGTCTTCAAAACCATCTCCCGTTTCGATTTTCTCAAAATGAAAGTCGTTTCCGTTCATTTCTCGGTTACTCCTTCTATTAGTTTTCTTCCGCAATGTAAGCAGTAAACACTTTCGTTTACAAAAACCACACTGTATTTACAGTAAGGACAGTAGAAATCCGTAGCAATTACGAACTCATACTCCTCACCATTCCATATTGGAATCATTACCGTTTGAACTATTATGTCTCTTTTGTTGTTCATTCGCCGTCCCTCATTTTTGCCCCGCAGTTTGGGCAATATTTTGACTGTTCATACGCCATCCTTACACATTGGTCACACACAAACTTGCGCTTAGGGTCGTATCTGATTGCTAATCCCCACTGCCCTGTTTTCTGCTCAGGCTGAACGGAAGGCATATTCTCAGTCATATAAATACATCTTCCCATCAAAGCTTTCTGCTTGTCAGATTTAGCACAATTCTTTGCTATGTTTGCAAGGTTATATATCGCCGCCTGCCTGCTAATCAGATCATCCATTATTTACCACATCCAGTAGTTCTTGCGAGAAGCGTGATTGCCTGATATATCGCAAACATCAATTCATCGCCCTTCCATAAATCTTTATGTATTCTTATATGGCATTTAGGGCAATTAACAGATACCCTGTCAATCATTATTCCTGCAAAAGAAAGAACTTTGTTATGCGTGATATGTAATTGATGTCCGCAGAACTTACAAAGGTAATTATTAGCCTGAACGTCTAAGTGTTTTAGGAAGTCGTTTCCAGTTATGGGTGGTTGGTCAATAATAATAGTCAGGTCACTGTCTTTTGTATCATTAAACATACTTTATGTATTTCTCCAATTCTGTTGGGTCTTTACTTTTATATTTCGTCCTGATCAGAGCGTTGTTCTTAACCTCGTACAAATAGTAGTAGTTGCGTAATGTAGTAGAAGTGATTACATGAGTCGGTTTACCATCATGCAAATATTGCACCCAGACAATCTCATTCTTTGGAGGAGTCAATTCTCTCACTATCATGCAACCCCTTTAACGCAGCGACAATAGCATCATTATGTCGCCCTGTTTTCTTGCATTCTTCTCGTCCGTATCTATACACACTGCCATCCTCGTCAATTCCGCTGACCGTATTTTCGTCTAATTCTGTTAAGAAGAACTTCAAACCATGCGCATCCAATTCGTCACCGATAGAAAGCGGACTCTCATAAGCCTCAATTATTTTGATAATTTCATTTGCAGAATATTTTTTGATTATTCGACTAACAATACCATACGTAACAATACCACACGTCTCATCGAACAATACCCGCAAAATTTTTGCCGGGAGGCCACCGTCATTCTCCGGCGCAACCAATTTATATGCTGCATCAAAAGCGTCTTTCAGTCCCTTATCGTATCCATCCTCGTATGCTTTGTTATAAGCTTGATTTGCGTTTGGCTCCTGATACTTTTTAAGTTTCTTCAAACCAAATTCATCAAAAACAAGACTATTAAATCCTTTGATACGATAAAGGTGGCGATCTGTTTTGAAGCCGCACAATTTATCATGCTCGCAATACTCTGAATTAATCTCAATTATAAATTTATCGCCGGAGTTATACTTCATACTTGCCTCCATCCATCCTCCATTGGAATTCTGTAAAGAGCCACATCAGCTCGTTATAAAACTCTTTGATGCACTCCTCTGCCTTTTCTTTGCTCGTGAAATATGGCAGAAACCCGTGTGAAGAAAAAGTGCTGTAACGGATTCCTATTATCTTGAGGTTTTCATCAAAGCTAATGTAATACTTTCTTATCATGGATTCGTCAAAAGTGTCATCATTCTCCGCCTGCCATCGAAACATCTGCCTCTGGAGAGTCTGCATCCTGCTAATATTCTGGGCTAATTTTTCATCCGAAAAGTAATTAGCCTTTTTATAAACCTCTGCATCAAATCCCGTTATGTTATTCTCTGTATCGTAAGTTTCTCCGCAACCACTATTGTAGAAATATTTCTCGCTTCGATCTTCGAGTCTTTCCCATCCGGTTTCTCTTTTCTTTGGCTCAATTATGGTTATCTCTCCATCTTCGATTTCCACGTCGCACAGTTTTCCGTTTATTTTAATTTGCACCCTGCTTTTCAAATCTAATCCTCCGTAGCCTCAACAGTATTCAGTCAGAATTTTAATTTGCCGCCGCATCCGGTGTGGGATATGTGCAGAATTTAGCAATCTTAAAGTAGATGTCATCTTCAGAAACACAATAGAGAGTAGCCCATTCGATTGTCGCCAAGGCTCCAAGCAAACTTTTACCGTTTACGCAAAACCCATTTCCGTCTGCGAGCTTTACTACGCCAGGTTCCTCCGCCGCAATCTTTACGAATTCCTGCATTTCGGACTCTGTGGTCAGTTCAATATTGTAATAGTGCATTCCGTTAAAAATAAAAACCAGCTCCTTAGTATAATTTTGAATAAGATGTCAGTGTAAAATACTGTCCATTTCTTTCATAAGACCGGCACACAATGATGTCGTCTTTTTTTATTGGCTCTTTGTCGAACACGTTATTAAAGACCGTGAACCTGCTTTCCTTACCGCTGCCGATAGATTTAGTAAGTATGGAATACCCGAACTGCTTCCCGTCCTTCTTTCTACAGACAGGGAAGATGTTAGTCACGTAAAGCTTCTTTCTATCCTCCTCTTTTCCAGAAACATAGCCAACGTACCCCATTACGTCTGCAAAGTTTCTTACTTTGACAATATCACTCAGGTCGTCAAGCGTTAGTGATTTGACTGTTTCCTCAACCTCATGCATGGCAGACTTGATATCAAACAGCGTGTAACTTTTTGAAACACCACCCGACTTTGTTGTGCCGTCAGAATACTTACTGATCACTCCATCAAAGATTGTGCCTTCGACCTTGCTCTTAAGGATTTTTTTTGCCTGCCCTTTATTAAGCATGTTGAAATAAATATCTGTAATGCGTAGGAGCTCTTTTTGATTGCCAAAGTCAGAGAAGAAATCGAGCTTTATTAAGATGTCAAGCTGCCTTGTATCTGTTTTTGTCTTCTGGCAAATATCATCAAGGACATCTATAAAATAATCATATTGCTTTGAATGAGCCAGATCATACAATTCTTTTGCAAGCCCCTTGCTCATGTACTTTATAGAATCAAGCCCCTTTGCGATGATGTTCTTTTCTTTGTTGAAGACATAGCCGTCTTTGGATATTCCCCATTTCGGCATCGTTACTCGGATGCCGACCTTCGTTGCGTATTTAATAATATCTGCTGTCTTATCTGTATTATCAACGAAAATATTAAGGGCAGATGTTAAAAACTCCAGCGGGTAATAGTGGCGTAAATATCCACAAATGTAACCGATAGCGGAGTAAGCATCTGAGTGGTTCCATGAAAACGCATAGGATGAAGCATCCAAAATTACTTGTAAAAACGGTCTTATAACTTTTTTGCATTCATCTTCAGACATGTTATATTCCGCCGTACAATTTTTGATAAATCGTTCCTCGATTTCCGGCAGTAGAGTCTCCGTCCCTTTTTTCTTTGCGATTCCTCTACGAACTGTGTCTGACTCCGCTGCTGAATATCCACAAAATTTTACAAGGAACTGCATGATTGTTTCCTGCATAGCAATCCTTCCGGCTTCTGGCGCAAGGAATATGTTCAGCTCGTCAAAACCGTTATCGTAAAACTCACCATTTGCCACACTGTCTCGAAAGCTTGCACACGCAGGGCGTATCAAACCATTGCCGAACGACATCCATTTAAGCATCGAGAAATTCGGGATTCTTTTTTTCGCTATTTCTATTGTTTTGTCCGACATAAACTTTTTCAGGTATGCCTGTGCGCTGTTTGACTCCCATTGAAATATCAGAGTCGTATCGTTTCTTATGCTTCGCCACACATCGTCATCTTCCAAGTCAACATTGTCCGGTGTTAATCGCTCAATACCAACAGCCTTGCAGGTATCATTTATAACTCCAATGTTATCGAGCCCAAGTACATCTCCGTAATAAAGGATTTAAGTGTTATTAATGCTTAGCAATACTTCCATATATAGCCACCAGCAGTTTTTGTCTTTTCTCTACAACAATTAGATATGGAGACTTTGTGAACCCCTGTAGCTTTTGATGCATTTACCATTGACGAAAACGTGCTAATGACATTCATGTCGAGATCCAACATCATTACCTTTTTGTATGTATGTAAACAGTGTATATATTTATCACCACCCTTCGTTACTAAGCCTTACATTATTTTGCCCACTTAAATCCTCGGCATAAATCGCCCTCCATATCTCTATGGAGCGTAGACTATATCTTCATCCTCTCGGATGCCCACCACTTCGGGTCGCTTGACCCTACTCCTCTCGGATAGTCGTTGAACCTTACCCTATTCAGGTCTTGGCTGCTGATTGCCCAATCCATACAGTTTTCTTACTATCACACTTAGGCTTCTTTCATCCTTATGTTGTAGTCTGCATAGCTCTAAGGGGTTTCCAGCAATTCAATGGGTAGTTTTTGAACGCCATTACTGGCGAACCAGCCTATGTTAAATAAGCTTCACGTACATCTGGTCGTCGAGTTCCTTCATATTGATCATCGACACAGGATAATCAGAAGTTGATATGCTGCACAAACCAATTCTTTCCTCAATCGGCAAGTCACTGATCAGAACTCCACTCGGGTGCGTTCCTATCGAAACGATGGTGCCGTTTACAATATCCACGTACTCAAAAACCTCTGGATATTTTTTGCGAATTGCGTCCTCGTGAAGATCCAGCTCCTTGCTGATTTCGTTGGATAGCTCGATATAATTTATGTCTTTTCGGTCTTTATACAAAGCCCTGCAAACGTCACGAACGGCACCTTTGAGAGCGATTGTATTGAATGTAATGATTTCTGCCGACCGAATATTTGGCAAATTCATTTTGTCTCTGAGCAGAAATTCTTTAACCCTGTCTCTGTCTTTGCCAGAGTAGTCTGTGTCTATATCTGCGTTAGTTACTCTGGAAGGATTCATAAACACTTTGTTATCACAACGGCTCTTTATCCGTTGTATCTTACAGTTTCCTGTAAGGTCAGACTATATCATGCAATATGTGATTGATATTTTGGCTTGTAATATATCAGCTCTGTATATTTGTCGTATTTACGTCGTAGACACACAGTGCCATTTAGGTTGGAGTACATATACTCATACATTTTTTCTATCTCACTTCTTTTTATAACTCTTAAATAATACGAGGCATTTGTTGATCTGCCGTCTCTATAGATATGTGCATGTATATTGTTTTCGCGCAGCCTGTTTTGCAAAGATTCCAAAAAATTAAGCGATCCACAAGTGATGGAAATTTGCCCATATATATTATATTTTGTTTTATGAAGCACGACGCTCCCATTGCCATCGAAATACCCACGAATAAAATCTGGCAACACTTTATCTGGTATATTTGGGAATTTTACAGTTAGTGATTTCCTTTCTGTTAATTCGTTATCCATCATAAAACTGATCGCCTCTTTATTTCTGAACTTTATTGTATAGTTATTCTCTCTCTGTTTGTAAATCTTATTCCCGACGCATAAGTATGTGTGCAGCCACTCTATAATATCATAATCGTTAGAACAAATTCTTACAGCATGTGCTGTTTTGTTTCTGCCTTCTCTCAACAAACATCCATCACTCATAATCCAGCCAAATGTATACGCGTTATTTTTATTCCAACCATTTTCAAATATATTATTGTCTATTCTTATTACACCTTTCATTTTTTATATCAAAACATTTCATATTGCCGAGGCGCTCGTGTCCTTTCGCCATATCTTTTGACTTAGGCTACTCAATTAGTCGTTGAACCTTCAAATTGTTTCCAATTTGCTTGGCTGCTGATTGCCCGCGTGGGGGTTCCAGCAATTCACCTCGTTTTACTTCCGCCCTATATATCAACGGAAGAAATTGAGATTAAATCTCATGCTATCCATCTGCGTTATACCCAGCAAATAAGCTACCATGCTTCCAGAGACTGAGCCTCTTCCATATCCGCACAAAATTCCCTGTTCTTTTTCCCACTCTCTGAGATATGTTTGGAGCAACATGAAGTCTATAGATTTCGTGGCCTTGTAAACCTCAACCTCTTTTCTTACAACGTTGTCAAGTTCTTCTCTTGTATGATTCTTCAAAGCAAATGGGTGAGAGGCGATGGCTTCGAAAATCTTTTTCTCAAATGTTTCTTCTGGGTTGCTGTAAATATGCGGATATTTTGTTCCACAGTCGATAGAAAACGGCTCTATCATATCTGCCATAGAATTGGTGTTCTCGATTGCTGTCATGTAATGATCTCTGCTTATCGAACCCTGTTTCTCGAAAGCGGTTACCAGCTCGTCGTAAGATTTAAACTTCAAATCCCACTTATCTTCGTCCTCAAATCTAATGTTCTTAGAAGCCTGGAGAACGCTTCTTCCGCGTTCGTGTCTTTTGTCTAATACATGGGTGTCTGTACCTGCAATAAGCGGCACATTTATCTGTTCTGACAGTGCAACCAGCTTGCGATTGTATTCGAGCTGCTTTTCATCGAGGTGATGCCCGATTTCTAAGAAGCACCTATGTTTGTTCCGACTCAAGAATTCGATATATTTTTCTTGAACATAACCTTCGCCTTTCCCAAGGACACCGCCAACACAGGCCGTGGTTATAATAATGTTGTCAGACGTGGCAAACAGCTCGTCAAATGAAATTCGCGGGACGTAGTAAAAATGATTGTCCGTTCTGTTGAAGCTGTTCGAAACAAGCCGGTTGAGCTCTAAAAAACCATCATAGTTTTTTGCTATTAACACACAATGGTAGTTATCCCTGACCTTCTCAGACAAGCTTTCCGTCAGATAAGCTTCAATACCATGGATGTATTTCATGCCAGCCGCTTCGATTGCACACTTTTTATGCCACCACTCAAAAATGGAACCGTGTTCTGAAAACCCGAGAGCTTTCATGCCACACTCTTGCGCCCGCCGGATGTACTCTCCGAACTTTGTAACAGAGTCAATATTTGTTACACCGTTTGATAAATCACTGTGTAAGTGGTAAACTACGTAATTTATTTGATCATCTCCTCCTTAACGACCAGGCCGCGCATTATAGTCGCTGACCATCTTCGTTATCCTGCGCATTATCCGTATCTGCATTACTTGCTTCCATCTAAATTGCCTTTACTGTATCAGGTTGTCTTTCTCCATCAAACCACAATGTTTATATCGTCCCCCTTATCTTTGATTCGTAGTAATTGCTTTCATACTTCAATAAATATATATGATGGGAACTATTTAGGTGAACGCTGTTTAAAAATATCTATACTCGTAATAGTTTTCCGTTGTGTTTAGCAAACTAAACTTACTGCTTCATAGTACCCGCTTTTGCCGTGGCTACTTGCGTTTGTGTGGCACTCCACAGCTTGAAGATGCAACGACACCGCAAGACCGAAGCCTCTTCAATTAGCCTTCGTATCTCATAAGATTAAGCGCTGCTTGGTAGTCTCTGTCGATTGTAAAACCGCACTCATTGCAGACAAAGGTTCTGTCACTCAACTTCAAATCGTGCTTGATACAGCCACAATTTGAGCAAGTCTTACTGCTCGGATAAAACCTGTCTGCCTGAACGAAATATATACCATTCCACGCACACTTGTACTGCATTTGTCTAATCCATTCGGACAAGCACTGTTCTTGAACAGCTTTTGACAAATGTCTGTTCTTCATAAGGCAGTAACTTGATTAGCTTGCTTGTTGACTGATGAATGTAATTCGTGCGAATGTTGGATAGCCTCTCGTGTAGTTTTCTCAGCCTCTCTTCACACTT
>JAEEGL014915163.1_pt1 | contig 14741 bp, 11 predicted proteins | sample 9134231 | NCBI WGS metagenome assembly JAEEGL01 (sample SAMN16246548, study PRJNA631951) | gut metagenome | biome: gut microbiome; feature: rumen; material: fiber-attached | host: Bos | place: Iran: Karaj | collected 2018-10 | reverse complement strand
GCAATCGAAAAAGAAATATCCAAAGATGATTTTCTTTTTATCCAGTTCGGACACAACGATGAAAAAGAAGCGGATCCGGAACGTTTTACCGAACCGCAGGGGGAGTTTAAGGATAATCTGCGTATCTATATTTCCGTGGCAAGAAAAGCAGGCGCATGGCCGGTTTTAATCACTCCGCTTACGAGAAGAACCTACATTGGGGAACACAAGCTGGACGAAGGAAAGCATGCCCCCTATGTTGCGGCGATGAAAGAAATTGCTGCCGCGGAAAACGTCCCTCTGGTTGATTTATACGCCATGTCAAGAGCGGGAGTGGAAAAAGCGGGAGAAAAAGTTACCCGTAACTGGTATATGCATGTTCCCGCAGGAGTATATCCGTACAAGCCGGACGGGCTGGATACCGACAATACGCATCTGCAATATGCCGGGGCGGTGATTTTTGCGGGAATGATAGCAAAAGGGCTGAAGATGCTCGGCGGAAGATATGCCGGTCTTATAAGAAATGACTGGGACGGGGTGGACAGACTGTATATTTCCGGAGAGTTAACGGATTAAGATTTACTTAAATGAAACAGAAGTTAAGTGAAAAAACGACAAATGAAATTTTAAACGGAAATCTGGTGACGGCGATTCTGTCTTTATCGATTCCGGTTATGATTAACAGTTTTATTCAGACCATGTATAATCTGACGGATACATACTGGCTGGGAAGACTCGGAACAAACGAACTGGCAGCGATTAATCTCGTCACACCGGTTCAGAATATTGTGATTAATTTCGGAAGCGGTCTTACGGTGGCCGGTTCCGTTTTAATTGCCCGATATATCGGAGCACGTAAAACGGAAGAAGCAAAGTCGATGGCAAATCAGATTTTTGTCTGCTCGATGATTTTTTCCCTGACATGTTCGCTGGCTGTTTTTTTTCTGGCAGGACTGATTGTGAGATGGCTCGGCGCGGAGGATGCTGTTTTTGAAGGCGCGAAAACATATTTGCAGCTGGTGATCCTGGATATGCCGTTTCTGTATGCGATTAATATGTTTCAGTCCGTCCATCAGGCGCAGGGTGATACGGTTAGACCGATGCTTTTGAATCTCCTCGGAATTGTTATCAATATGGTTTTTGATCCGCTGCTGATGGTTGTATTTCCTTTCGGAGCGGCGGGTGCCGCGCTTGCTACGGTTTTTGCCAAAATGATTCCGGCCGTTTTTGCATTTATAGCACTGAATAAACGCAGCTCGTCCGTTTATCTGGACTTAAAGAAACTGAAATTTGAGAAGGAAAAAATCAGGGATATCATAGTTGTCGGATTTCCGTCCGCCATCGGCGGAAGCGTAACACAGTTTGCGTTTCTGCTGATGTCAAAAACCGTTCTGGAATACGGAAATGAAGCAATGGCCGCTTACGGGGTGGGCAATAAGATAAACGGATTGATTTCTCTTCCTTCGAACGGTGTCGGATCCGCGGTTTCGATTATCGTCAGCCAGAATATGGGGGCAAAACAGCCGAAACGGGCGCAGAAAGCCTACTTTATTTCGATGATTGGAATTACACTCTTTTTGCTGATCGGGGGATTTATTCTGTCAAGGGATATGATATCAACGCCGATTGTCCGGATTTTTACCAAGGATACCGCCGTGATTCCGATGGCGTCACAGTATTTATCCATTCTGGCGTTATGGTGTTTTGCGAACGGTGTATACAATTCGACTTCCGGTTTTTTCCGCGGCTGCGGTCATACGGAAGTTACCATGGCGGTTGATATTGCCAGACTTTGGCTGTTTCGCTTTGCCACCCTGTTTTTCTGCCGGTATGTTCTTCATATGGGAGTCGAAAGTATCTGGTACAGCGTTGTGATTTCAAACGGACTGGCTCCTCTTACGCTGATGATTGTATATCTGACCGGTTATTGGAAAGTCAGACGAATATAAAATTAAAAGTGTCCGCCCGATTGTCGCGTTGACCGTCAAATGTGTGCTCTTGCAGACAAGGTGCACACCGGACAACCGGTATTGCACATAAAAAGAACCGCAGATGTCGTAAGCGATTACCTGCGGTTCTTTTTTTTGCTCGAAGTTTAGTTTATAAACTTTCAGCAATTATAAGGGGAATTTGAAATAGTGGATGGCATTGTTATAGGAGATTCCTTTTACGATTTCCTCCAGAGTTTCATAGTCCTCCGGGAATTCTCCGTTCTCCACGAAATCTCCCAGGAGATTGCAGAGTATTCTTCGGAAGTATTCGTGTCTGGTATAGGATAAAAAGCTTCTTGAATCGGTCAGCATTCCTACAAAACCGGAAAGATTGCCTAAATTTGCCAGGGATAACATCTGATTCTGCATACCGATTTTATGATCGTTAAACCACCATGCGCTGCCCTGCTGGATTTTTCCGACAGCATCGGAATTCTGGAAACAGCCGAGGATGGTTCCGATTGCTTCGTTATCATTCGGATTCAGGCTGTAGAGAATGGTTTTCGGCAATGCATTATCTTTATTCAATGCATTAAGGAAATCCGCCATCTGGGAAGAAGGGGCATAATTATTAATGCAGTCATATCCGGTATCGGGGCCTAAAGACGCAAACATTAAATCGTTGTTGTCTCTCTTGCATCCGTAGTGAAGCTGCATTACCCAGCCACGACGGGCATATTCTTTTCCGACATAAAGCATGAAGGCGGTTTTGAATTTCAGTTCTTCTTCTTTTGTAACATTTATACCTTCCAGGCGGTTTGCAAAAATCGTCCGGATTTCTTCTTCCTCAGCGGGAACATACATAACATATTCCAGAGCATGGTCCGAAACCAGGCAGCCGTTTTCGGCAAAGAAATCCATTCGTAAGCGGAGGGCTTTACACAAATCCGCAAAAGAACGGATTTCAATTCCGGATGCTTCGGACAGCTTTCCAAGGTAGGAAAGATAATCGGGTTTTTCGATATTCATGGCTTTGTCCGGACGCCAGGCGGGAAGAACTTTTACGTCAAAAGAGGAGTCTTCCTGAATGATTTTGTGCCATTCAAGAGAATCGACGGGATCGTCCGTGGTGCAAATCAAAGTGACATTGGATTTTTTAATCAGATTGCGTACACTCATGGACGGATCTTTCAGCTTTGCATTGCAAAGATCCCAGACCTCTTTTGCTGTTTTTTTGCTTAACGTTCCTTCATATCCGAAGTATCTTTGAAGCTCGAGATGGCTCCAGTGATACAAAGGATTCCCGATGGCATGCGAGAGGCATTCGGCCCACTTTTCGAATTTTTCATAATCGGATGCATCGCCGGTAATGTATTTTTCTTCTACACCGCAGGAACGCATGAAACGCCATTTGTAGTGATCGCCGCCGAGCCATACCTGGGTAATGTTATCAAATACGCGGTCCTCGGCAATTTCTTTGGGATTAATGTGACAATGGTAATCCAGCACGGGAGTATTCTCGGCATATTCATGGAATAGCTTCTGTGCCGTAGGGGTGGATAACAGGAAATCCCTGTCCATAAATTTCTTCATGATATATATCCTTTCTGCCTTTATTTATACGCAGCGGCAGACATTTACGTGGTGGATCTTTCAATCAGTTCTCCGGAAAAAATGGTTTTCCGGGGAGTGTCTATTCCGTTTAATACCTGGATGCAGGATTTAACCAGCTGGTTGCACTGGTCTTCGAGGTGGTTGTCCACGCTGGTAAGCTCCGGTTCACAGGTAACGGTAAGAATGGAATTGTTGTAGCCGATAACGGCCAGGTCTTTCGGAATGTTTCTTTTTGCCGATTTGGCATATTTCAATACACCGCTTGCAAGAGAATCGTCGGCGCATAAAACGGCATCAAATTCAATATGCTGATCTTTAAGCGAAAGCAGAAAGTCCCGGACTCCGTCGATATCGTCCCTCTGTCCGTCAAAAAACTGTTCAAAATTTTTATCCAGCTCCGGTTCTTTCATCAGGATTCCCGAACGGAAACCGGAAAGCTTACGGATGCCGGAGTAAGAATGAGAGTTATATAAATAAAGTATTTTTTTTCGATTGTGATTAAGAAGCCAAAGCGTGGCATCCATCGTGGACTTAAAATCGTCGCAGAGAGTACAGTAAACATTCGGATAATCAAAATCCGCATTTAAAAGCATAACGGGAACGACATCTGCAGCTTCCCGAATGTAGTTGTTGTCGGCATCATTGCTTTCTATAAAAGAAGAACCGACCAAAATAACACAGTCCACGCGCTGTTTCAGAATCATGTTTAGGGAGGATTTCCTTGTTTCCAGACTATAGCCCGTGCAGGCGAGAATGGCGTTGTACCCTCCGGCACGAAGAGCCTGTTCGATATAGTATACCGCTTTTGCAAGGTATATATCGGAAGAGTCTGCGCAGAGAATTCCGACACAGTTCATGGAATCGAGGCCGAGCCCTCTTGCAAAAACGTTCGGGGAATAGCCGCATTCGTTGATCACATCCAGAACTTTCTGCTTTGTCTTGGGGCTGACATTGCTGCTTCCGTTTAAAACACGGGAAACGGTGGCAATGGAAACGCCGGCTTTCTTTGAAATGTCATAAATGGTCATGTGTGAAACTCCTGTAATTTCTTACATCGACGGACACAAAAAAGAACCGTCATGTAAAAAACAATGAAAACAGTTACATAAATTTAAAATGATTATACATCTGCATATAAAAAAGAGCAAGGAAAAAAGTTATAAAAAAGGAAAAAAGTTTTTGTGTAAAAATACAGAAATAAAAGGCATTAATGCGCTTGACGAATTGAAATTCATGTTTTATGATAATTCTTGTAAGCGCTTTCATTCAATAAGCACATTTTTGACAGAATAACAGGCAGAAAGCTTTGGCTTGAGGAGAGAAAAATGAATTATTTAAACAGGGAAATGATCGACAAGAAAGAAAGGCCCGTCCGGGTTCTGCAATTCGGGGAAGGCAATTTTCTCCGGGGATTTGCGGATTATATGATTGATATTGCGAATGAAAAAGGACAGTTTGACGGGGATATCGTATTGATTAAACCGATTGAATTCGGGTCTCTCGAGAGGTTTGAAAAGCAGGACTGCCTCTACACGGTTTCGTTAAGAGGAATTATCGACGGAAAAGCGGAAGTTAAGAACAGAATCATTACCAGTATCGCCGACACCGCAGACGCAATCGGCGAATACGACAAATATATGGAATACGCGAAACTGGATACGCTCCGTTTTATTATATCCAATACAACGGAAGCGGGAATTGTTTACGATGAAAACGATCGGTTTGAGTATACCCCTCCTCATACTTTTCCCGGGAAGCTTACCGGGTTTTTGTTCGAGCGCTTTCGGTATTTTGAAGGAGCTTCGGACAAGGGTCTGATAATGCTTCCCGTCGAACTGATCGATGATAACGGAATACATTTGAAGGAATGTGTATTAAAACAGATTGACAACTGGAATCTGGGAGAAGAGTTCAAAAACTGGGTAGAAACGTCCTGCATTTTCTGTTCCACGCTGGTTGACCGGATTATTACCGGATACCCGAAGGGAGAGGATGAAAAACTCTGGGAAGAATGGAACTACAGGGATGAGTTGATTGTAACGGGAGAGCCGTTTGCCCTTTGGGTAATTGAATGCCCGAAGGATATCAGCGCCGAGTTCCCTCTCGACAAAGCGGGACTGCCCGTTATTTATACGGACAATCAAAAACCTTATAAACAGAGGAAGGTCAGAATTTTAAACGGTGCACATACTTCTTTCGTGCTTGCCTCTTTCCTCTGCGGAAACGATATTGTACTTCAGTCCATGGAAGACGAGGATATTCTGAAGTTTATCCAAAAGACGATTTACGACGAAGTAATTCCCACCCTGACACTTCCGAAGAAAGATCTGGAAGATTTTGCACAGGCGGTCATTACGCGGTTTAAGAATCCGTATGTAAAGCATGCCCTGCTTTCCATTTCCTTAAATTCCGTATCCAAATGGAGGGCGAGATGTCTGCCGAGCTTCCTCGGATATATTGAGCAGAAGAAAACACTTCCGGCGCATCTGACATTTTCTCTTTCCGCGCTGATGGCATTTTATACCGGAAGCGAAATCCGGGAAGGTGCGCTGATCGGACATCGGGGAGAAGAGGAATACCGGATTATGGACGATGCTGCCGTACTTGAGTTTTTTGCCGCCAATTCTTCAAAGGATGCGAAAGATTTTACGGAAGCATTTCTTGCCAGGGAGGATTTCTTCGGACAGAATCTGAATGAAATCGAAGGTCTTACGGATGCGGTTTCGGAATATCTGGACGATATCCGCAAACTCGGAATGAGGGAAGCCATCCGGAAGAATCTGTAAAAGAAGAACATAACCACCCGGAAGAATTTATAAGAGAAGAACAAAACCATATGTTTTTGAAAAACTAATTTCGGAAAAAACCGATGCGGTCCGGCAGGGATGCTCCCGGGTAAGGAAAACAAAAAAGTCGAAAGAATCGGAAAAATGAAAGTATTTAAAATAAACGAATCGGATAATGTGGCAGTTGCCGTTGAGAATATTTCCGCGGGGGAAACCGTACATGCAGGCGTTGAGGAAATAACCGCGCTGCAGGATATTCCGGCAGGACATAAGATTGCTCTTACGTTCATTAAAAAAGGAGAAAAGGTAATCAAATACGGCAATCCGATCGGGATTTCACTGTCTGATATCGAAAAGGGAGCTCATATTCATACACATAATATCCGGACCGGTCTCGGCGATTTACTGGAATACTCCTATCAGCCGGAGGAAATTCCCGCACTTCCGAAAATCAAAAGAAGTTTTCGGGGTTTTGAACGAGCGGATAAAAGAGCCGGTATCCGTAACGATATCTGGATTATTCCCACCGTCGGCTGTGTCAACAATATTGCATCCGCCATTGCGAAAAAAGCAAACGCATTTGTGAAGGGAAGCGTGGAGGAAGTCATTGCTTTTGCACATCCTTACGGATGTTCCCAGATGTCGGACGATCAGGAAAATACAAGGCATATTCTGGCAGATCTGGTTACACATCCGAATGCCGGCGGCGTGCTCCTTCTTGGTCTGGGGTGTGAGAATTCGAACATTGACGTAATGAAAAACTACCTGCAGGGTATGGATGAAAACAGGGTAAGATTTCTTGTTTCCCAGCAGTCTGATGATGAAATAGAAGACGGTGTGAATCTGGTTAAAGAACTGATTGAGTATGCATCGAAGGATGAGAGGAAAGAAATTGATGCATCAAAACTGGTTGTCGGATTAAAATGCGGCGGGAGCGACGGCTTTTCCGGAATCACCGCGAATCCGCTGGTTGGTAAATTCTCCGATTTGCTTGTTTCGTCGGGAGGAACGACGATTCTGACCGAAGTGCCGGAAATGTTCGGAGCAGAGGAAATTCTGATGAACCGGTGTGAAAACGAAGAGCTGTTTCAAAAAACGGTTTGTCTGATTAACGATTTTAAACAATATTTCAAGGAAAACAACCAGACGATTTATGAGAATCCGTCTCCGGGAAACAAGGCAGGCGGGATCTCGACGCTGGAAGACAAATCGAACGGATGCACGCAGAAATCGGGAAGCTCGGCCGTACGCGGGGTGCTGCAATACGGTGAAAAAGTAACGGAAAACGGCTTGAATCTTTTATCCGCACCCGGAAACGATCTCGTGGCATCGACGGCGCTTGCGGCAGCGGGAGCCAATATGGTTTTATTTACAACCGGCAGGGGGACACCTTTTGCATCCCCGGTACCCACCATGAAGATTTCGAGCAACTCGGCACTTGCCGCAAAAAAGAATAATTGGATTGATTTCAATGCGGGAAGCCTTTTGGAAGGCGAAGAGATGAATGCGATGGCGGAACGGCTTTATGACCGGGTACTTGCCGTTGCTTCCGGGGAAAAATTAAAAAGTGAAAAAGCCGGATTTCATGATATGGCGATATTTAAAAAAGGCGTTACTTTGTGACGAAAAATGTAAAAGGAGAAGGACATGGGTAACATTGAAAAAACACGGCAATTTATGGAACAGTACCTGAAGAATTACAGGAATTATAAGGAGTACTGGAATTACGAAGACGGATGCGTACTGAAAGCTGCCCGTGATTTCTTTGAAACAACCGGCGAGGAGAAATACATTACCTTCATTCTGAATTATTTAAAAGGATGTATTTCGGAAGAGGGCAAAATCACGAACTATGAAGAGGGAAAGTATAACATTGACAGCGTGAATGCGGGGAAATGCCTTTATGCCGCTTACGAATTTACGAAAGAAGATAAATACAGGGGTGCAATTGAACAGATTATGAATCAGGTCCGCAACCAGCCCCGGACTCAGAGCGGAAATTTCTTCCATAAAAAGATTTATCCGAACCAGATCTGGCTGGACGGACTTTATATGGCTCAGCCGTTCTATACGGAATATGAGACAAAATTTGACAACAAGGAAAAATATGACGATATCGTTTCCCAGTTTAAGAACGTACAGAAGCTTATGCTGAATCGGGAGAAAGGCCTTTGCTATCACGGATATGATGAATCCAAATCCATTTTCTGGGCGGATTCCGAAACCGGATGTTCAAAGAATTTCTGGCTTCGCAGTATGGGATGGTATCTGATGGCAATCATTGACGTGATTGATGCAATGGACCGGGATATTTATGATCAGTATCATGCAATGGCGGATATTTTCAGGGAAATGATTCACGGAATTTTAAGGTATCAGGATGAAGAAAGCGGACTGTTTTTCGATGTAATCGATCAGCCGGATGTCGAAGGAAATTATCTAGAAACCTCGGGAAGCGCCATGGTTGCGTATGCCGTATTAAAAGGCTGCAACATGGGTATTCTTTTAAAGGAAAAATATGAATCCGCCGGCATTCAGATTATGGAAGGATTGATGGAGCGGATGCTCACCGAAAGAGACGGTGAACTTCATCTTGGCGGAATCGTAGCCGTATCCGGACTCGGGCCGGAAAGCAACTTAAGACGGGACGGCAGCGTGGAATACTATCTGTCCGAGCCGGTAGTGGAGGACGATCCGAAAGGCGTCGGCTGTTTCTTCATGGCATTTAACCAGTATCTGATTGCAAAAGAAAGATTTTGAAGCAGGTGAAAAACATGACTCTGACTCTTCTGAAAAAAACAGCAAGATGTGCGGTAATCGAAATTGATGACGGCGGTGATTATTACACCAAAGAAAGCTATATGCTTTTGGTGAACGATCGGAAAATTCCTGCCACGAAAAGCATTACGGTACTGACGGATTTAAAGCCGGGAACAGCATATGTCATTAAAGCGGAATCCGAAAACGGGGATTTTTTAAAGAGCCTGGAATTTGAAACCGATTACGAAAGCGTAACCTTAAACGTAAAAGAGCTGGGAGCATTCGGAGACGGAATACATGATGACAGCATGTTTATCGAGGCGGCAATCATGGCCTGTCCGAAGGACGGAAGAGTGTTGATTCCGAAAGGAGAATACTGTGTCAGCAGCATTTTCTTAAAGAGTAATTTAAATCTTGAAATAGCAAAGGGAGCCGTTCTTAAGTTTATAAAAGAGCGAGGGGTACATCCGTATTATCCCGGTGAGATTCAGACATATGACGAAAAAGACGAAAGATATTTCGGTACCTGGGAAGGAAATCCCAGACCGATGTATGCCGGCGTGATTAACGGTTTTGAAGTTGAGAATGTCTGCATTTTCGGAGAAGGAACGATTGACGGAAATGCCTCTTTTGAAGACTGGTGGAAGAATCCGAAAAAATTAAATACCGCATATCGCCCGAGATGTATTTTCCTAAAGGATTGCAGGAATGTTTCGGTGATGGGAATCTCCGTAAAGGATTCCCCCTGCTGGACGGTACATCCGTACTGGTGCGAGGACATTTCTTTTTACGGGCTTTCCATCCGCAATCCCGAAAATTCCCCGAATACCGACGGAATCAACCCGGAGTCCTGCAAAAACGTAATCATCTGCGGCGTTCATTTTTCTCTCGGGGATGACTGTATTGCGGTAAAAAGCGGAAAAATCTATCTCGGGAAAAAGTACAAAAAACCTTCCGAAAACATTCTTGTTACAAGATGCCTGATGGAAAACGGGCACGGGGCGGTAACACTCGGAAGTGAAATTGCCGGAGGCGTAAAAAATCTTACCGTAAAGAATTGTATATTTAAGAATACGGACAGAGGTTTAAGAATAAAAACAAGACGGGGACGCGGATCGGATTCGGTGCTGGACGCGATTGTTTTCTCCGACATACGTATGGATTGCGTAAAAACACCGTTTACGATTAACAGTTTTTATTTCTGCGATCCCGACGGAAAAACTTCCTATGTTCAGACCAGGGAAGCTCTTCCGGTGGATGAACGGACACCGGTAATCGGAAGCCTGACATTCAAAAACATTGCAGCCGAAAACTGCAGCGTGGCCGCCATGTACTGTGAGGGACTTCCGGAAGAAAAGGTGGAGAGTATTACACTCGACCATATCCGGATTTCCTTTAAAGAAGGGGAATGTAAGCCGGAGGTTCCGATCATGTCAGACGGTGTGGAACCCTGTGCAAAGAAGGGACTTACGATTCGAAACGTAAATAACCTTGTTCTTAAGGATATTATCGTTACGGGATGCGAAGGAGAAATTCTCCTTATGGAAGGAATCAACAATCTGGATTCGTTTCTGTAAGCATAAGACATTAACAATTATAAAGCGGCAAAAAGAATTAAAAATTGACAGAACGGATTATCAGCAGATTTTAAAGTGAAAAAACGTTACAAAACAAAATAAAAAGAAACAAAAACGAAAAGAAACATAACGGCAAGCACAGGAGATCAGGGATATATGCAGATTGGAATCCGATTACACGATTCGGCGAAAGCGCCGCTGGAAGAAAGGCTGAAAACGGTAAAAGCACAGGGCTTTTCCTGCGCACACATTGCCTTATCCAAGCTTTTCGACGATAAGAAATACTCCGCCACAACCGCACTGACTCCCGGATATGCCATGTATTTAAAGAAACTTTTCGAAGCAAACGGACTGGATATAGCGGTACTCGGATGTTATTTAAATCTTGCAAATCCGAACCCGGAAAAATTAAAAGAAATACAGCACAAATATGAAGCAAATATCCGTTTTGCTTCCGTTCTCGGAGCGGGTGTGGTAGGAACCGAGACCGGAGCTCCGAATGAAGAATACAAATATGAGCCCGCCTGCCGGAGCAAAGAGGCGCTGGAATCTTTTATCAGGGGACTCGAACCGGTTGTTGCTTATGCGGAAAGTGCAGGGGTAACGGTTGCAATCGAACCGGTTGCAAAGCACATTGTATATGACGAAAAAAGAGCCAGAGAGGTTTTGAAGGCGATTGCATCCCCCAATTTAAGAATTATACTGGATGCCGTTAATTTACTGGACATGGATAATTACTTAAATCAAAAGGATGTTGTTAAAAGGGCAATCGATGAGCTGCATGAAGAAATTGCGGTTGTCCATATCAAGGATTTTATTGTGGAAAACGAAAGTCTTGTAAGCGTAGGAGCCGGAAACGGACGAATGGATTACGATGAACTTTTAACTTTTATAGCGAAAGAGAAACCATTTATACATGCGACTCTGGAAAATACAACACCGGAATCCGCGGAAAAATCCAGGGAATTCATTGAAGAAAAGTACCGGAATTTTTGTGAATAAAAGATAATGCCCGGAATGTCAGAAGAAAACGGGAAAACGGGTTTGGTCGGAGAAAAATGCTTACTCTCAGGGTTCAAAATTCCATACAAAAATGTCTGGACAGTATTCCGGATGATTACGAGGGGGAGGTTTTCATTACCGTTCCGGCAGGGATTTATGAGGAACGGGTTGAAATTACGCGGCCGAATGTAACGTTAGAAGGAATCAGTGCTGCCGGGAGTATAATCCGCAGTGCATATCATGCAAGCGAGATTTTAAAGGATAACAAAAGGCGCGGAACGTTCCGGTCCTATACCATGCGTGTGGATGCCGAAAACGTACACCTTAAGAATCTGACCATCGAGAATGCGTCCGGCCCGAGAAAAACAGCAGAGCAGGCACTGGCGCTGTATGCGGACGGCGAAAAGCTTACCGTAACAAACTGCAGAATAGTCGGTCGTCAGGATACCCTGTTTATCGCACCTCTGCCGAAGAAGGAACTGTATCCGGGCGGTTTTGCAGGACCGGGAGAAACAAAAGAGCGCATTACGCTTCACCAGTATTACAGGGAATGTGAAATTGAGGGCGACGTAGATTTCATTTTCGGAAGCGGAGCGGCTTTGTTTGAAAAATGTACCATCCGAAGTGTCAGTGAAAAAGAAATAACGGAAGATTTTCTTTCCGGAAAAATAAACGGCCTCGGCTATGTTTGTGCCCCGTCAACATATTGCGGAGAGGAATTCGGATTTGTATTTAATCATTGCGATTTTGTTTCGGATCTTCCGAAGGAAAGTGTATATCTTGCCAGACCGTGGAGAGATTACGGGAAATGTGTTTTCCTAAACTGCAGGATGGAAGAACATATTAAAGCGGAGGGCTTTCACGACTGGAATAAAGAGAATGCCCGAAGGAACTGTTTTTTTGCGGAATACGAATCCACAGGTCCCGGAGCAACGGGAAAAAGGGCGGATTTTGCCGCATGTCTGAATCTGGAACAGGCAGAGTCTTTTTCCGCAGAGCGTTTTAAAAAATTGTACGGATTTGATTCGTAAGAAGTTTGAAGAAACATAAATGAAGACAGCGAATGAAATGCCAACCGGAAATACCGGACAAAATACCAGCCGAAAATGCCGGACAAATATTAACCGGAAATACCGGGCGAAAGGTTAATCGTAGATTATTCAAATATACACAAAGAATAAGACCAAGGAGGTTTGAGCATGGAACTCAGAACAGCTGCATCACCAAAAGACGTAAAATTTTATGATACCAAAAGACTCAGGGAGGAATTTCTGATTGAAAAGGTTTTCCGCCCCGATGAAATTTATCTTGTTTACAGCCATATTGACCGTATCATCACGGGATCGGCAATGCCGGTCGGAAAAGTTCTCAAACTGGAAGCCGGGGATGAATTAAGGGCGCGGTATTTTCTGGAAAGACGTGAAATGGGAGTGATTAATATCGGCGGCGCCGGCTCGGTTACGATTGACGGAAAAACCTACAAAGTAGCACACAGGGAAGGCATGTACATCGGAATGGGAGCAAAGGATATTTCTTTTGAAAGTGCATCCGGTGATAATCCGGCAAAATTTTATATCAATTCCGCTCCCGCACACATGACATATCCTACGGTTTTAATTAAACCGGAAGGAGAAGAGGAAGAAGGAGTTGTCATTATTCAGGATAAAAACAAAGTCGAGCTCGGATGTCTGGAAGAATCCAATCACAGAACCATCTGCAAGTATATTCTTCCGGGACAGGTAGAAAGCTGTCAGCTTGAAATGGGTATGACACATCTTGAGCCCGGCAGCGTCTGGAACACAATGCCCTGTCATACACATGACCGCAGAATGGAGGTATATCTCTATTTTGAAATTCCCGAGGACGGTTTTGTAATGCATTATATGGGAGAACCGACAGAAACCAGACATATTGTAATACGAAACGAGCAGGCAGTGATTTCGCCGAGCTGGTCCATTCATTCCGGAAGCGGATCGAGGAACTATACGTTTATCTGGGGCATGGTCGGAGAAAATCAGGATTTTGACGACATGGACGATGTCCGGATGCAGGATCTGCTGTAAAAGATCGCTTCTGTAAGAGATCGTAAACCGGTAAGAACAGAAACAGTTTTTTCAGGAATAATAAACCCTGCGGTTCCGCCATGACGGTTCCGCAGGGCTTCTCTTTTCATTTTAAGCCCGGATCCGACGGGCTGTGCGGCGAAGAGCCTGAACTCATTTGATTTTGATCACAGCTTTTACGAGATCGGTCTTGTTGTTCACAGCCTCGTCGTATGCTTCCTGAATGTGGTCCAGATCGAACTCGTGGGTCACAATCCGCTTCACATCGATCGCTCCCTTCGCAACGGCGGCGATGGCCTTCGGATAGATGTTGCGATAGCGGAAGACGGAAACAATCTTCGCCTCTTTGTCCATGATCTGGGAGAAGTTGTAGGTGATTTCACTCTGCGAGGAGAGACCGACCAGGCAGATGGTTCCGCCGCGCTTCACGGCAAAAGCAGTCTGCGCGATCGTGACGGGGGAGCCGGCGGTCTCAAAGACCTTGTCCGCGCCCTTGCCGTCCGTCAGGCGGCTGATCTCGGCGAGCGCATCCGCCTCTTTACTGTTGATGACATAGTCCGCGCCCAGCTCCAGCGCCTTCTGAAGGCGCGCATCCACCAGATCCGCGACGATGATTTTGCCTGCGCCGTGTGCCTTGCTGGAGAGGAGTGTGACCAGGCCGATGCAGCCGCTGCCCAGAATCACGACCGTATCGCCGACCTGCACGTCCGCCTGGTTCGCGGCGTGGAAGCCGACGGAGAGCGGCTCAATCAGCGCGCCTTCCTTCGTGGTCATGTTGTCCGGCAGTTTGAAGCACCAGTCGGCCGGATATTCAATGTATTCCATATTGCAGCCCTGAACCGGCGGTGTCGCAAGGAAGATGACGTCCGGGCACAGGTTGTAAAGCCCTGCTTTGCAGAATTCGCATTTGCCGCAGGTGTGTCCGGGCTCGATGGCGACCTTGTCGCCGACCTGCAGGGAAGTGACGCCCTCGCCGACTTCGACGACGGTGCCGGCACACTCGTGGCCGAGCATGTAGTCACTGTCCAG
>JAEEGL013045892.1_pt1 | contig 14741 bp, 12 predicted proteins | sample 9134231 | NCBI WGS metagenome assembly JAEEGL01 (sample SAMN16246548, study PRJNA631951) | gut metagenome | biome: gut microbiome; feature: rumen; material: fiber-attached | host: Bos | place: Iran: Karaj | collected 2018-10 | reverse complement strand
GATCCTGCTGGAGATGGACCGGCCGACTTTTGAAGAGAATCAACGCAGGGCGCTGGCGGACGAGTGCCGTCACACCTTGGGCGAGGATATGAAAATCGACGTTCAGCTGGTGGACAGCATCCCCCGGGCAGCCAGCGGGAAATTCCGTATGATTGTCAACGAGGTTCCCGCTGACGCCGTGCCGCAGCAATCCTGACTTTTGTCAGTATACTTGGAGCGAATCATGGTACAGTCTTATCTGAAACAACCGAATAACAGCGAGAAAAAGCTTCAGGCATGGGACTGGATCCTGATCATCGGCATCACGCTGTCTCCCATGAACCGGCTGCGTACCTGGAAGGTCGGTCCCGGAGAGCTGCTCTGCATTTTGTGGAGCCTGAAGTATATCTGGCAGCTTTTGACCGTAACCATTAACAACTGCCTGCTCCGCTTCTGGCTTGTGTTTTTGCCTGTCATTGTCGTGGGCACAGCCTACGGACAACTCTTTTTTCCGAAGGAAACGGAGCCGGGCGCTCTGCTGACCTGGGTGTATTTCTTCTTCATTTCCGTGAGCATCTATACGGGTATGAGCACAAAAAGCCCGGAACAGATCAAGAAGTTCCTCGTTATACTCAGCACCGTTGTGACCCTGTGGTATATGTTCCTGTATATTTACAGCAAGAACGTGTCCAGGATTTTTCTTGGTGTCAATCTTTGGTACTGGCAGGTCCGGTATTCCGGCGGCGGAAACAATCCACATCTGCTGGCGTCCCTGATTGCGGGCGTCATGTTCTTCAACGTCTATCTGCTCTTTGATAAGGGCTCCGTCCTCAAAAAAATCCTGCCATTGATCTGCACGGTATTCAATTTGATTATCGCCCTGGCGACCAAATCCTCTACGCTGTACATTTCTCTGGTGGTGACGATGGTGTCGTTTGCGGTCTATCGGATCCTGACGGTCATTCCGGGCAAGCGGGAAAAATGGGTTGCCCTGTCCGTCATGGTGATCATTACTTCACTCTTTTTGGGACTGACCTGGACGCAGCTCTATGAGATGATCTACGCGGCGATCTCCGGGGACGCCAACGGCATGGGAAGGCTTGAGATTTTCAAATCCATTGTCGTCACCCTGAAAAAGAACTGGGTCTTCGGCCTGGGCCCCGGTACGCATGGTATGGACGGTACTATCGAGTATCACAATACGTATCTGGAGATTCTGGCCATGGGCGGCGTGATCGGCCTGGGGCTTTTCACCGCCTTTTCCTGGCGCCTTTACAAACTCATTCGGCCCTATCGCTGGATGCTCTTCGGTGTTCTGCCGTTGTACCTCTACGGCATGGGCGGTTTCACCATGCGCAGACTGTCCTTCTGGGCGATCCTGGCCATTCTGATCGCCTGCGCCGACAGATCCAATGAAGCGGCGAAGCGTGCATCTGAGCCGGGGGCGGCGCAAGCCAGAAGCTCGCCGGCGGCTTTGGAGCAAAGATCCTTTCTCAAGCGCTTTTGATCCGCGGCGGCTATCAATCTGCAACAGGAGTGCGATCCATGTCAAACCATAAGATCGTTAAGAATACCGCGATCGTTCTGGCCTGCGCTGTGGTCGCCAAACTGCTTTCCTACGCGGTGGAAGCGCTGATTGCCGCAACCTTGGGCGTCGGCGACGAAGCGGACGCCTATGCCGCCACCACCAGCGTCTTCAACATCATCTATCCGATCCTGGATATCGGAATCTGGAACGTTTTCCTGCCCACCTACAAGGCGAAGCTCAGCCGCGACGGCGAGGATTCCGCCGACCACATAGCCAATGCCGCCATCATGCTGTTCACTATGATCACCCTGGCGGCGGTGGTGTTTCTGGCAGTGTTCTCCGGGCCGATTATCAGCGTCGTCACCCCCGGCTTTAACCCGGACAAGCAAGCGCTGGCCGCAAAGCTGCTTCGGATCTCCGCGCCATCCTATGTGCTGCTGGCCCTGGCGTCCATCATTGGCGCCATGCTCCAAAGCCACAACCGCTATCTGGGCTCTCAGCTGCGGGAGATCGGCTCCCACCTGTCCAAGATCATCTTCATGCTGATCACCTTCCGCTGCTACGGCGTCGTCGCCGCTGTGCTTGCAATGATCGTTGGCAGCATTTTCCGCATTCTGATCCAGCTGCCCTTCATCAACTGGAAGTGGCGCTTCCGGCCGGAACTGAAGCGGGATTCCCCGGATATCAAAACAATGATCCGCGGGCTTCCCGCAGCGGCCATGACCTCCGCCATCGCACACATCAACGGCCTTGTGGACAAGATTATCGCCTCCAATGGCGAAAGCGGCGCCATCTCCTGCCTGAATTACGGGCACAAGCTCATGAGCGTCTTCAACGGGCTTTTCTCCACGGCCATCAGCACCGCCACCTATCCTGTCATTATCGAGCACATCTCCCGGGGAGAGGAAGAGGAGCTCAAGCAGCTAATCTACCGCACGCTGCGGATCCTGCTCTTCCTGATCATCCCCGTTACCTGCTTCTGCGTGGCCTTCTCCCAAGAGATCGTCACGCTGGCCTTTGAACGCGGTGCCTTTGACCACAGCGCTACGCTGATTACCACAGGAATCTTTGCGGGTTACAGTCTGCAGATGCTGCCCCAGGCGCTGACCACCATCTTAAGCAATGTCTACTACGGGTATAAGGACCCGAAGACCATCCTGTATTTAAGTATTTTCAACATAACCCTCAATCTGGGACTGAATTTCCTGCTCTTTCCCGTCATGGGCGTCAGCGGCCTTGCCTTTGCCACGTCCATTGCCACCTTCATCACCCTGGTTGTCAAATTCTTCGTCATACGGAAGCACATCCGGCTCACCCTTCGTTATTGTCTCGGGGATTCCGGCAAGGTGCTTTTGGTCTCTTTGATTTGCGTGGCGGCGGCTTATTTGCTCTTTAAGCTCTGGCTGCGGATGCCTGCGATCCTCATGCTGCTGCTGAGTGCGATCCTCTGTCTTGTTCTATTTATCGGCCTGTGCACGCTGCTGCGGATCCGGGAGCTGGAAGAGGCCAAGACGATGATCCGGAAGAGGCTGCATCGCCGGAAGGGCTGAGCCTTCCTCCATCCGTCATTTTCTAAAACAAATAACGCAATAAAACAGGAGGCATTTTCATGGAAAAACGAGTTTTAGCGGAACTGCAGCCCGAACGGGCCTTGTATTACTTTGAGGAGATCTGCAGGATCCCCCACGGCTCCAGGAACACCAAACAGATCAGCGATTATCTGGTGGGCTTTGCAAAAGAACACGGCCTGCGCGCTTACCAGGACGAGGTCAACAACGTCGTCATCTACAAAGACGCCTCCGCGGGCTATGAGGATCATCCCACTGTGATCCTGCAGGGCCACATGGACATGGTGGCGGAAAAGACCAAAGAAAGCCCCATCGACTTTCTGACCGACGGCCTGACCATCAAGACCGACGGCGAGCGGATCTGGGCCGACGGGACGACCCTGGGCGGAGACGACGGCATCGCCGTGGCCTATGCGCTGGCCATTCTGGAAGCTGACGACATCCCGCACCCGCCCCTGGAATGCGTCTTTACCGTGGACGAGGAGATCGGCATGGAAGGCGCCAGAGCCCTGGATCCGTCTGTGCTAAAAGGCAGGACCCTCATCAACTGCGACTCCGAGGCCGAAGGCATCCTGACGGTCAGCTGCGCCGGCGGCGCCACCTCGGGGCTCCATCTTCCCATCAGCATCGACAAGGCGGAAGGGAAGGGCATCCACATCTATGTGGACGGCCTCATCGGCGGCCACAGCGGCGCCGAGATCCACAAAGGACGCGCCAATTCCAACAAGCTGATGGGCATGCTGCTCGGCAAGCTCCTGCGCCAGATGCCCTACCGTCTGGTCTACGTCCGCGGCGGCCAGAAGGATAACGCCATTCCCCGCTATACCATGGCCAAGGTCATTGTGGCGGAAAACCGTCTGGACGACGCCCTGGCCGCCATCGACCGGATCGCGAAGGAGGTCCTGGCCTCCGTCCCGCCCCAGGAGACCGGCGCGAAGATCTACACCGAAGCCTGCGTCTGCCGCGGCAGAGCCATGAACATCGCTTCCACCAAGAAGGTCGTGGGCATGCTGCAGGACGTTCCCAACGGCGTGCAGGCCATGAGCAGGGACATCCCCGGCCTGGTGCAGACCTCTTTGAACCTCGGCATCCTGAAGACCGAAAACGAGACCGTCTCCATGACCTTCTCGGTGCGCAGCAGCGTCAACGACGAGAAGCTCGCCCTGATCGAGCGGCTGAAGGCCGTGGGCGTGCTCTACGGCGCTGCTTATACCGAGACCGGCGCCTACCCCGCCTGGGAATACAAGAAGGAATCCAAGCTGCGGGACGTGATGGTCAGCGTCTTTGAAAAGCTCTACGGCCGCAAGCCCGTGGTGGAGGCCATCCACGCGGGTCTGGAGTGCGGTCTGCTCTCCGACAAGCTCCCCGGCCTCGACTGCGTGTCCTTCGGACCCGACATGAAGGATATCCACACCACCCGGGAGGAGCTGAGCATTCCCTCGACCTTCCGCACCTGGAAGTACCTTCTGGCCGTGCTGGAACGCCTTTAATCCATACATTCCGATCCCCCGGGATCGAAGCAGGTAATTATGAATCGCTATTTCGGCAACAGACAATTCTACCGGATGGCGCTCTCCGTCGCCCTGCCCATCATGATCCAAAACGGTATCACGAACTTTGTCGCGATGCTGGACAACATCATGGTGGGCAGGATCGGTACGGTCGACATGACCGGCGTCTCCATCGCCAACACCCTTCTTTTTGTATTCAGTCTCGCGATTTTCGGCGCTGTCTCAGGCGCCGGAATTTTTGGCGCGCAATTTTACGGAAAAGGGGATCACGGCGGCGTCCGGTACGCCTTCCGCTTTAAGCTGATCCAGTGCGGCGTGCTGCTGCTTCTGGGGATCTGCGTGTTTCTGTTCTTCGGCAAGGACCTTCTCCGGCTGTATTTGAAGGGAGAAGGGGAGACCGAGCACATCGAGCAGAGCCTGCGGGTCGGCGTCCGTTATCTGCGGATCATGCTGCTGGGCCTGCCGGCCTTTGCCCTGGCTCAGTGCTACGCCGGCACCCTGCGTGAGACCGGGCAGACCGTGCTGCCCATGACCGCGGGCATCATCGCGGTGGCGGTGAATTTCGTCTTCAACTGGATGCTGATCTTCGGCAAGCTCGGCATGCCGCGCCTTGGCGCGGACGGAGCGGCCATCGCCACGGTCCTGTCCCGCTTCGTGGAGGCGAGCGTGGTTGTGATCTGGACCCATCGGCATCGGCAGAAGAATCCCTTCATCCGGTGCGCATGGCGCAGTCTCCGCATTCCCGGCAAACTCGTGGGTCAGATGTCCCGCAAGGGCATGCCCCTGATCCTCAACGAGACCCTCTGGGCCCTGGGACAGGCCCTGCTCCTGCAGTGCTATTCCATCCGGGGCTATGAAGTGGTCTCCGCCAACACCATTGCCTTCACCCTGGGCAACGTGTGCAACGTGGCCTTCATCGCCATGGGCGTCTCCATCGGCATCCTGGTCGGACAGCAGCTGGGCGCCGGCGAGGTGGAAAAAGCCAAGGACACGGACCGCAAGCTGATCGTGTTCACGGAGCTGACCTGCCTTGTTTTCGGCGGGATCATGGCCGCGGTATCCGGCGTATTCCCGCGGATCTACAACGTGGAGCAGAGCGTCCGCTCCCTTGCCACCTGTTTCATCCTCATCAACGCCGCGCTGATGCCGATCCACGCCTATTCCAACGCGGCCTATTTCACTCTGCGCTCCGGCGGGAAGACCTTTGTCACGTTTTTGTTCGACTCGGTGTTCTCCATCGCCGTGGTCGCGCCGGTGGCCTACTGCCTGTCCCGCTTCACGGGCCTGCCCATCGTATTGCTGTTCTTGTGCTGCCAGAGCATGGAGCTGATCAAGAGCATCATCGGCTTTTTCATGATTCGAAGCGGCGTTTGGATCCAAAATATCGTAAAGGAACATGCCTGAAATGAAAACAGAGCAATTCCGGGACCGGTCCCTTCTGCGGATCTTCCTGAGCTATTTCAAACCCCATAAAAAACTCTTCGCCCTGGACCTGCTGTGCGCCACGGCGGTTTCCTGCATCGATCTCGCCTTCCCGCTGGTGACACGCAGCGCCCTGTACAATCTGCTGCCGGAGAAGAAGTATCAGATCTTTTTCATCATCATGGGCGTGATGCTCCTGGCCTACCTGCTCCGGTCGCTTTTGCAGTTTGTCATCGCATATTGGGGCCACACCTTCGGCATCCGGGTGGAAGCGGACATCCGCAGGGACCTTTTCGGCCATCTGCAGGAGCTGAGCTTTGAATACTACGACAAAAACCGGACCGGTCAGCTGATGAGCCGGCTGACCTCGGATCTGTTCGAGATCACCGAGCTGGCACACCACGGTCCCGAGGATCTGATCACCTCCGTTTTCACCGTCATCGGCGCCATGATCATCATGTTCACGGTGCAGTGGAAGCTGGCCCTGGTGGTATGCCTCATGTTCCCGGTCTGTCTTTCCGTAGTGATCCTGCGCCGCAGAAAGATGAGCCGGGTCTCCAAGATGGTCAAGCAGCGCACCGCCGGCATCAACGCCGACATTGAATCGTCTCTTTCCGGCTTCCGCACCGCCAAGGCCTTTGCCAACGAGCCCATCGAGATGGACAAGTTCGCCCATTCCAACGAGCGGTTCAAGATCTCCAAGCGGGAGTTCCATAAGGAAATGGGTATTTTCCATGCCAGCATGGAGTTCTTCACCTCCATCCTCCACGTGGTCGTCATCGCTGTGGGCGGCTGGCTCATCATGAAAAACCAGATGGACTACCGCGACATTATCACGTTCTCTCTTTACATCGCCGCCTTTGTCAATCCCATCCGCAAGATGGCGACCCTGTCCGAGATGCTGGCCAACGGCTTTGCCGGCCTGCACCGTTTTGCCGAGATCATGCGCACCGAGCCCTCCATCCAGGACAGCCCGGACGCGAAGGATCTGACCGGCGTCCGGGGACAGATCGATCTGGACCATGTGGACTTTTCCTATCACGAGGATCTGCCTGTGCTGCGCGACGTGAGCCTGCATGTTCCCGCCGGGCAGACCGTGGCCGTGGTCGGACCCTCCGGCGGCGGAAAAACCACGCTTTGCCAGCTGATCCCCAGATTCTATGAGCCCTCCGGCGGCTCCATCCGCATCGACGGCACAGACATCCGGGACGTCACCCAGGCCTCCCTCCGGGCCAACATCGGCATCGTCCAGCAGGACGTGTTCCTCTTTGCAAACACCGTCCTGGAGAACATCCGCTACGGCAAGCCGGACGCCACCATGGAAGAGGTTGTCGCCGCGGCCAAGCGTGCCGAGATCTTCGACGATATCATGGCCATGCCGGACGGCTTCGACACCTATGTGGGCGAACGCGGCACGCTGCTCTCCGGCGGGCAAAAGCAGCGGATCTCCATTGCGCGGATCTTCCTGAAGGATCCTCCGATCCTGATTTTGGACGAGGCGACCTCCGCCCTTGACAGCCTGACCGAATCGCGGATCCAGCGTGCTTTCGACGAGCTCGCCAAGGGCCGCACCACGCTGATCATCGCCCACCGCCTTTCCACCATCCACGCGGCCGACCAGGTCGTGGTCGTGGCGGACGGCGAGATCCGCGAACAGGGCAGCAGGGAAGAGCTGATCCGGAAAGACGGCGTTTTCGCCCAGCTCTACCGCACACAAAATCTGATCGAAACGACCTTCGGAGTATAAATAATCGTTGCTTTTTTATGCACGATACGATATAATAGATAAACTGATATAAAAAAAGTTCAATGGAGGCCCTTATGGAGCAAGCCATTCACCATTTTCAGATCATGAGCCAGCCCGTGTACTGCAAGAACTTCGGGCACGGCCAGATCAACTATACCTTCCTCATCACCACCGATAACGGCAAGCAGTATATCCTGCAGCGCATCAACACCCACGTCTTCAAGCAGCCCATCCAGCTGATGCAGAACGTGATCGCCGTGACGGAGCATCTGCGCTCCAAGGTGGACAATCCGAATCAGGCGCTGCACTTCATTCCAGCCCTGGACGGCAAATACTATTACCGCGACGAGCGCCGCCGCTACTGGCGCTGCTATGAGTTTGTCGGCGGCTTCTGCCTGGAAGCCCCGGAGACCGACGCGGATTTCTATGAGAGCGCCGTCGCCTTCGGCCGGTTCCAGGAGATGCTCTCGGATTTCCCGGCGGAGACCCTGCACGAAACCATCCCCAATTTCCACAACACCCCCGACCGATACCGCATGCTCCGCATCGCCATGGATGAGGACGCCTGCGACCGTCTGCAGTATGTGCAGAAGGAGGTCGACTTCATCCTGGAGCGGGAGCAGGAGGCCGGCACCATCCAGCGGATGCTGGAATCCGGCGAGCTGCCCCTTCGGGTCACCCACAACGACACCAAGCTCAACAACGTCCTGCTGGACATGAAGACCCGCAAGGCCCTTTGCGTGCTGGACCTTGACACGGTCATGCCCGGCTCCAGCCTCTTTGACTTCGGTGACTCTATCCGCTTCGGCGCGGCCACCGCCCCCGAGGACGTGCAGGAGCTCAGCCGGATGAGCCTGGACCTGCACCGGTTCGAGGTCTATACCCGCGGCTATCTGGACGGCTGCCATTCCCTGACGAAGCGGGAAGTGGAGCTGCTCCCCCTTGGCGCAAAAACCATCACCCTGGAGCTGGCGGTCCGCTTCCTGACGGACTATCTGGAGTCCGACCACTATTTCAAGACGCAGTATCCCGATCACAATCTGGTCCGTACCCGCGCCCAGCTGAAGCTGGTCATGGACATGGAAGCCAAATGGTACCAGATGCAGAAGATCGTGAAAAAATTTTTGGAGAGATAAGCTATGCGTTATTTAGGGATCGATTTTGAAGTCAAAAATATGCCCGAGCTGGATCCGGGCTTCATCCCCCTGGGCCCCTGGATGGAGGCTTATCTGAAAAAGGCCTCCAAGCCCATATCCATCGCCGTTGAGCGTGACAAGGGAAAGATCACAGTCCGCAGCGGCAAGATCTGCGGCACCCCCGATATGGCCGAGGCCGACTATCGGTTCGTGGAGCGCTACGTCAAGTTCCTGCTCTGGTCCATCGGCGGTTTCCGGGTCTACATCCTCGGCGCGGACGAGATCTCCGAACGGCTGGCCAAAGAATACGTCTACTTTGAAAACGGCGAGGGCGAGAACGGCAAGCGCTGGTTTGACGTCCAGTTCATGTCCGACGTGTTCGAAAACGGCTTCGAAATCGTGACCTGCAGATCCGCCGATTCCTTCCCGAAGGAAAACGACGCCTCTGTCTCCGTGGGCGGCCACATGGAAGGCTGCCGCATCGGCTTTGACGCCGGCGGCTCCGACCGAAAGGTCTCCGCTGTGATCGACGGAAAGACCGTGTATTCCGAAGAGGTCGTATGGTATCCCAAGACCCAGACTGACCCCCAGTACCACTACGATGAGATCGTCTCCGCCTTCCGCACCGCGGCGGCCAAGATGCCCCGGGTGGACGGCATCGGCGTTTCTTCCGCCGGCGTGTTCATCGGCAACGCGCCCATGGTCAGCTCTCTGTTTATCAAAGTCCCCCGGGAAAAGGAAGTCCGCAAGCTGGTGCATACGGTGTTTGACCGCGCCGCCGCCGCCATCGGCGACGGGAACGTCCCCATCGTCGTCGCGAACGACGGCGACGTCACCGCTCTGGCCGGCGCCATGGGCCTCGGGGCCACCGCCGTCATGGGCATGGCCATGGGCACCAGCGAGGCCGTGGGCTATGTGGACCGGAAGGGCAACGTCCTGGGCTGGTTCAATGAGCTCGCCTTCGCCCCCGTGGATCTGTCCGAGAACGCCATGATGGACGAGTGGTCCTACGACATCGGCGTAGGCTGCAAGTACTTCTCGCAGGACGCCGTCATCAAGCTGGCCCCCGCGGCCGGCATCGAGCTCGACGAAGGTCTGACCCCGGCGGAAAAGCTCAAGGTCGTCCAGGCGCTCATGGAGCAGGACGATCCCAGAGCCGTCAGGATCTATGAGTCCATCGGCTGCTATCTGGCCCACACCATGGAGCTCTACTCCCTGTTCTACGACGTGGAGCACATGATCGTGCTTGGCCGCGTCATGTCCGGCAAGGGCGGCGACGTCATCCTGGCGGAGTGCAAGCGCATCATGGCCCAGGAGTATCCGCTGCTGGCCGCGAAGATGAACGTGATGCTGCCCGATGAGAAGACCAGAAGAGTGGGCCAGGCTGTGGCCGCGGCCTCGCTGCCGGAAATCAGAGCCTGAGCGGCAGGGGAGTGCGCTATGAATTATAAAAACGCATATATCTACACCGAAGAGTTCCGATTCGTGAAGGGCGGGTTCTCTGTTGTCGACGGCAAATTCTGCGGCGTCGGCACAGAAAAGGAAGACGCGGTGGACCTGCAGGGCGCCTATGTGATCCCGGGTCTCATCGACGTGCACAACCACGGCAATTCCAACGCAGATTTTTCCGACGGCTCCTATGAAGGAGACGTTCGGATGGCCCGCTATCTTGCAGGCGTCGGCGTGACGAGCTTTGCGCCGGCCACCATGACGCTGCCCTATGAGACCATTGAAAACGCGCTGAAGGCCGGTCTCGCGCTGCACAAGGCGCCCGCTCCGGGCTGCGCCCGTCTGCTGGGCGTTCAGATGGAGGGCCCCTTCTTTTCCGAGAAGAAGAAAGGCGCGCAGAACGCGGAGTATCTGCGTCTGCCGGACTTTGACGCGTTCAGAAAGCTCTATGAGGGAAGCGAAGGCCTGATCTCCATCGTGGACCTGGCGCCGGAGCTGGAGGGCTCCGTGGAATTCGTGCAGAGGGCGAAGGAATACTGCACCGTCTCCATCGCCCACACCGATTCCGACTATGAACACGCGAAAGCTGCCGTCGAAGCCGGCGTGACCCATCTGACCCACCTCTACAATGCCATGCCGCCCATCCACCACCGCAAGCCCGGCGTCATCGGCGCGGCCTCCGAGAACGAGGCCGTCTCGGCCGAGATCATCTGCGACGGCATCCACGTCCATCCCTCGTCCATACGCATGGCCTTCCGGCTCTTCGGCCCAGAGCGGATGGTCCTGATCTCCGACGCGCTGCGATGCTGCGGCATGCCGGACGGCGAATATGAGCTGGGCGGGCAGCAGGTCTTTTTGGCGGATAACGTGGCCCGTCTGGCCGACGGCACCATCGCCGGTTCCGCCACCAACCTCTTCGACTGCATGCGCAACGCGATCCGGTTCGGGATCGGCAGGGAGGATGCGATCCGCGCCGCCACCTGGAATCCGGCCCGTCAGATCCGGGCGCTGGACCGTGTGGGCTCCATTGCCGACGGCAAGCTGGCGGACTTTGTGGTCTGCGACGAAGAGATGAACCGCAAGGCGGTATATTTGGGCGGAAACCAGATCTGAAACAAACCGGGACCGGCGTCCGCCGGTCCCGTCTGAACAAAATCGCAAACGGAGGAATCATTATGAAGAAAACATTCGCGTGGATCCTGGCTCTGCTGATGCTGTTCGGCCTTTGCGCCTGCGGCGGTGATGATACGACGCCCACCGGCACAGAGCAGGTCTCCACAACACGCGACAGTGTCGCCGAATCCAAGCATGCCCAGGAAACCAAAGAACGGCCCACAGATCCCGCTCCCGTAACGGAGGGCGTTCTGCGCGTCTATTCTCTGAAGGGCCCCACCTCCATGGGGATCGCCACCATGCTCCGCGACAGCGAAGCCGGCTTGACCCATGTCCGCTACGAGTCCACGATCTGCACGTCCGCGGATGAAGTCACGGCAGCCCTGATCAACGGCAACGCAGACGTCGCCCTGCTGCCCGCAAACGCGGCTGCAACCCTTTACAACAAGGCCGGCGGATTCTCTGTTGTTGCCATCAACACCCTCGGCGTGCTCTATCTTGTGGAAAACGGCGATACCGTTGAGAGCATCGACGATCTTGCCGGCAAGACCGTCTGCCTGACCGGCAAAGGCACTACCCCCGAATATACCCTGCGTTATCTGCTGACCAGATACGGCATCGAAGACCAAGTCACTCTGGAATTCAAGTCCGAGGCCCAGGAGGTCGTTGCCGCTATGGGCGAAAACGTCGCCACGATCGGTCTGCTGCCCCAGCCCTTCGCGACTGCCGCCATGGCGCAGAACGAAGAGCTTCGCATCGCCCTGGATCTGACGTCGGAGTGGGATTCCGTCTCCAAAGACAGCACCCTTGTGACCGGCGTTACCGTGATCCGCAATGAGATCCTTGAGAAATATCCCGAAATGGCCAACGGCTTTTTGAAGGACGCATCCGAAGGCGTGGATTCGGTGAACGCCGATCCCGCTGCCGCGGCGGAGCTCATTGTCAACATGGGCATCGTCGCCAAGGCTCCCATTGCCGAAAAGGCCATCCCGTTCTGCAATCTGGTCTGCATCACCGGTCAGGGCATGAAGAGCCTCCTGTCTGGCTATCTGAAGACCCTGTATGATCAGAATCCCAAGGCTGTGGGCGAAAAGATGCCCGACGACGCCTTCTATTACACAGGAGAATAACCGATGAAGCCTGTCAAATCTCGCCGTCTGCTTCGCGGTCTGCTGATCGCCCTGTTCTGGCTTGGGGTTTGGCAGGCTGCCTCTATGCTTGTGGGCAAGCCGGTGCTGTTTGCGTCTCCCGTCGATACGGCCAAAGCGCTGATCCAGCTGATCCCCACCTCGGATTATTGGACCTCGATTATCGGCTCCTTTGTGCGGATTTGCCTGGGCTTCTTTCTCGCCCTGGTCCTCGGCCTGCTGACCGGGATCGCGGCCTTTCGCTTTTCACCGGTCCGGGAGCTGCTTTCGCCGCTGCTTACCATGATGAAGACTGTCCCCGTGGCGTCCTTCATCATCCTGATCCTGGTTTGGTTCGGCTCGTCGAATCTTGCTGTCATCGTCGCGCTGCTGATCGTTTTCCCGCAGATCTATTTTGCGACGCTCTCCGGCCTGCAGAGTGCCGATCCGGGGCTGCTGGAGACGGCAAAGGTCTTTCGCGTCCCTTCGTCGCGCATCGCGTGGAGCGTCTACCGGCCCGCGCTGACGCCCTATCTGATCTCCGCCTGCGCTTCTGCGCTGGGCATGAGCTGGAAGGCGGGGATCGCCGCCGAAGTCATCGGCACGCCGCTCCATTCCATCGGAGAACAGATGTATCTTTCCAAGATCTACATGGCCACGGCGGAGCTCTTCGCCTGGACGATCACGATCATCCTGCTCAGCACTTTGTTTGAAAAGCTGGTGCTGTGGCTGCTCAGAAGGGTGGGGAAGTAGATGGATATCCACATCACCGGTCTCTGCCAGCGGTTCGGAGAGAAGACGGTCTTCGACGCCTTTGACCTTGAACTCAGGCAGGGCGGTCTCTATGGTCTGACCGCCCCGTCCGGCCGCGGCAAAACGACGCTCCTTCGGATCCTGCTGGGGCTCCAAAAGCCGGACGCCGGAGAGATTACGCAGGGCGTGCGTTATTCCGCCGTCTTCCAGACCGACCGGCTGTTGCCGGGAAGAACGCCGGTCGACCAGCTGCTGTTTGTACGCGGTTCCAGAAAGAACGCGGAGGAATGCAAGGCATTTCTGCTGGAGCTTTTGCCTGCTGACTGCCTGGAGCAGCCGGTGGAGGAGCTGTCCGGAGGAATGCAGCGGCGCATCGCCATTGCAAGGGCCCTTTGGGCGGACAGCGACTGCGTCCTGATGGACGAGCCCTTTACCGGTCTCGACGAGGATACCCTGAAGCAGACCGCTTCGTTTATTCTGCAAAACCGGAGGGAAAGGACCCTGCTGCTGTCCACGCACCAGAAGGAAATGCTCTCCGATTTTCCGTTCCATTGGCTGACCCTGCCCGAATAGGGGAATAACAGCAAAAGCCCGCAGGTCGATCCCTGCGGGCTTTTGCATACCGTTTGACAGATGACAGGCGATTATGCCAGAGAGGAGAAGGCGGTCTTTGCGCTGACGCCGGGCAGAGCGCCGATCTTGCCGGAGAGCGCGGAAATGGTGTCCTGCGGGCCGTCGACGGCAATGCTGATGATGTTGATGCTGCGCTGGCGGTAGGGGATGCCCATCCGGCCGATGATGAACTGGCCGTACTCATGCAGCAGCGCATTGAGCTTTTCTACGGTTTCGTTGTTTTCTACGATGATGCTGATCACTGCAACGCGGTTTTCCATAACACTGACCTCCATAGTTGAATCATATAGAATTACCGCTTTTATTCTACAAAAGACGTCCGGAAAAGTCAATCCCAATCTTGCCGCATGCACCACAGTAGATCCTCCTGCAGAAATATTATACAAAATCCTGGATGAATTAAAAAAACAAAATCCTGGATGAATTAAAAATAATGCTTGACAAAACAGATCTGCTGTGCTATATTATATGAGCATTGAGGCACAGATATCGCGGGATAGAGCAGTTCGGTAGCTCGTCGGGCTCATAACCCGGAGGTCGGGGGTTCAAATCCCTCTCCCGCAACCATAAAGCGACAGTCCGCCATTCGGCGGGCTGTCGTTTTATGTACAGATCCTTGTATGTTACTTTATGCTCAGATCTTTAATGGACCATGTTTGTACTTTCTCAATCACATCATAATGACCTGAATCACCGAGTCCGAAATACAGGCAGTAAATGATTCCTGTTTCCGAAATATAGCAGGGATAGTACATTCCGCTGCCAATATCATAGT
>JAEEGL016945836.1_pt1 | contig 14742 bp, 10 predicted proteins | sample 9134231 | NCBI WGS metagenome assembly JAEEGL01 (sample SAMN16246548, study PRJNA631951) | gut metagenome | biome: gut microbiome; feature: rumen; material: fiber-attached | host: Bos | place: Iran: Karaj | collected 2018-10 | reverse complement strand
GGCTCCACCGTTGCGTTCACTCCTTATAACAGCAACAATTTCGCTGAATATGATAATTCGAACGGAGTTGTGACGGTAACTTCTTCTTCACAGAAGATAGCTGATATAAAAGCCAGCGATTCTGAACCGGTACAGGTCGACGTATATATCTGGCTCGAGGGCTGCGATGAGGACTGCACGGGTTCGATTGCGAATATGACGCTCAGGAATCTGTCGATATCGTTCGCGGGAGTATAAATCATTGAATGAACAGCCGGGCGGTATGAAACGTTCATATCACCCGGTTACATATAGCGCATGCCGGAAGGGCGTACGTATGGGAACAAAGATGCTGAGAAAAACCGCGTTCGGCGCGGTAATATGGGTCATCATTCTGGCGGTCGCTGTAACGACTGCCACGTTTGCGTGGTTCACATACCGCGGCGCGGCGAACGTCGAGCCGATGAGCGGTACGATAAACGGAGATGACATCTCGCTTCTGATCTCGGATTCCGCGTCAGGTCCTTTCGACGTGTCCTGCAGACTTCCGTTCACTCATCAGACGGAAGAGCTTCTGCCTGTAACGACTTCAGACCTGAACGGTTTCTACGTAGTGTCGGCCCAGAACAAGGAGGGAATAGCTACGTCGTACGCGCCTGTCGGTGCGGGATACGATACCTATATGCTCCACGGCACCGTATATCTCCTGGCGGAGGACGCTGCCTGCAACGTATTTTTCTTCAGGGACAGGCTCAATTTCGGCAGTGATATCCAGGCGCTCAGCGCGATGAGGCTCGGAATGCGCTTCAGCACGCAGAGCGGCACTCACTCATATATATTCAGACTCGACGATATGGCTGATACGTCTTCGGCGGACAGCAGGGTAACCGTTCTGAACAGAGGCTCTGTTTACGGCAGCGGAGGCTACGCCCCGGATCCCGCGGTATCGCTCATGCCTTACTGCGCGACAGGAACGGCTGAAAATCCGTCGGCGGGCTCGGTAATGCTGTGCCAGCTGAACGCGGACGAGGTCGCGAGCTGCGAGTTCTGGCTCTATATGGAGGGCTGCGACGACAACTGCTTCAACCCTGTGCAGGCGCGCGATCTGGCGCTCAGCTTCGGATTCGCGGGATTCGCGAGATAGGATTTGATCCGCTGATCCGGCGGAAACGACAACGATTATTATGACCAAAAGATTTCTTCCGAAAACGGCGATAATCGCCCTCATAATGGTCATCGCGGCGGCGCTCGCGCTTACAGCCGGTACTCTCGCGTGGTTTACGTCCAACCAGACGGTAAACACCGAGTATGCTTCCGCGCGCACCGGAACTACCGACGTCGAGCTTCTGCTGAGCTCGTCCGAAACGTCCGGATTTGCGGGCACGTGCGATATCAGACAGGTGAACGACTACGACAAATCGGTGCTTCTGCCTGTATCGACCGACAATCTTACGAGCTTCGTATATAAGGTCGGCGGAGACACTTCATCCGAATACAGCTTAGTCACCGACGATCAGCGCTATTACCGCGGCCGCATCTATCTGAGAGCGAGGGCGACGGGGGCTTCAGGAAATTCGAAGCTCGCGCTGTACCTCGACGACTCGACCAGGCTTTTCGGCAGCATCGAGGAAAGCCTCGCGACTAACGCGCTGCGCGTGGGGCTTCTTTTCTCGGACGGCTCTTCCGTTATAATCCAGCCGTCGGTCGTGTCAAATCCGTCGGCCAAGCAGGCTCACAACACTTATGTGAACGGCAGTCTCGTCGATGACGGCAAGGTGCTCCACAGCACCGGAACAAGTGCCGTAACAGTGGTTTCGGATCCTTCGGTAACTCTCGACGAGATCGGTATCGGATCGAATCCGACGGCGAGACCTCTGATGACCATGAACCTTAACGAGACTTATTCTCTCGATATATTCTGCTACATCGAAGGATGCGATCCCGACTGCTCGAACAGCATTCAATTCATGGAAAGCGATATCCAGCTTGCGTTCTACGGAGCGCTCGTGGGAGACAGCGAAGTATAAACGCGCGGAGGCCGATATCTGGCCGGCCGCATGACTGAGGAAACAAAATGCCGGAAGCAAAGAAGAATCCGACAACCGAACAGAGAGAAAAGAACGCTCAGCTCCGCAGGACTACGATCCTGACGGTGCTCATTGCGCTTCTCGCGCTGGTGGCCGTTTCGTACGCGTGGTTCACGCTTAGCGACAACGGGCGCATAAACATGATGCGGATGAACGTAACCGCTGGCATTTCCATGGCCATCGATCTGGACGCGCACGACACCTTCGAGGAATACGTCCACACGCTGTATTTCCCGGACATCGCGGACAGGATCCGCGCCGAGAAGGGCTACGATATGCGCGAGGTGCCGCTTCAGCCTGTAACGACTTCCGACGGACAGGTATTCACTTTCCAGAACGGAACAGTCGCGTCGAATTCCGACGGCACGTATCTCGAGTTTACGCTTCACTTTATGGCGATGGCGGACTGCTGGGTTCATCTCACCGAGAACGATTCCAACGGCAACAGAGACGGCACGCGCATCTGGTCGGATCAGAACCCGAACCTCGGACGCGCGATGAGGATAAGCTTCACGTCGGATAACGGAACGATAATCTACGATCCGGGTGGGGCGGTGGACTATACTAGCTATACGAACGCGACAAGGCTTTTCCACCTCGACGAGCTGACAGACAAGCCTGTTCTCTGTCACGTATGGATAGAAGGTACTGACGAGCTCTGCAACAACGATCTCAAGGGGCTCGGATACTCGATACAGATGCGTTTCGAAGCCACAGACGATGATAACAAACCTATAACGGCCAGAAGAAACTAAATTGCACTAAAATGTTGCAAAATTCAGCGATTTATAGGATAATATCATCGGAGACAGATGTGCTTTCGCGGAAAAGAGGATGCGCACCTGTGTTTAGTTGTATCTATTAAAGAGGGAAAAATAAATGAGTGGTAAAAGAGCCATTACAGTCGTTGTAAGCATAGTGCTTTGGGTAATAATCATTATCGCGGCGCTGTTCGCAGTAACGACGATGTCAACGCGCGACATCAACCATGTGTCCAACATCGCAGGGTTTACTCCGCTGACGGTACAGACAGATTCCATGGCGCCTACGTTCAACGCCGGCGACCTGATCATCATCAAGCAGGTCGATCCGAATACGCTTCAGGAAGGCGACATAATCACGTTCCACACTATAATCCAGAACGAGTTCGCTCTGAATACGCACAGAATCGAATCGATCAAGGAAGTCAGCGGCTCAAGGACTTATATCACCAAGGGTGATAACAACGATATCGCCGATACGCACATGATCGCTTCCGGCGATATAGTCGGAAAGTACGTGACCAAACTCAAGGGAGTCGGCAAGCTGATGGACTTCCTGTCGAGCTCCACGGGATTCCTGCTCATAATAGTTCTCCCGATGGCGGCGTTCTTCGCGTACCAGGTATACCACCTCATTATGGTAAGCATCAGCCTCAAGAAGGCTGTGGCTATAGAATCGGCTCAGGAGGCCGCCAAGATAATGGCCGAAGCCGAGGTCAAGAAGAGCGATGAAACCGCTGCAGGCGCCGTTGCGGCCGGAACGGCCGCGGCTGCGGGAGTCGCCTCGGCGGCAGCTGAAGCTGCGGGCGGAGCGGTTCAGACGGTAGGCGATACAGCCGCTAAGGCTGCCGAGGAAGCCGCAAAGGTATCCGACGAAGCAGCGGCGAAGATGTCCGAAGCGGAGGCGGCCCTCGCCGAAGCGAACAGACTGAAGGCTGAATATGAAGCGAAGCTTGCGCTTGCTGAAGCAAACAGGCTTAAGGCGGAATACGAGGCTAAGCTGGCAGCGATCCAGTCCGGAAACGAGACAGTTGAAACGAAGCCGGAAAGCGGCGACAACAATTAAAAGGCAGTTATACGTGAGTATAACGCGATAAGGCTAGTCTAATGCGGGGCCCTGAAAAGGGCCCCAATCAAACAACCGAGGATTGACATGAGTGAATTCCTGAAGTTCGCTTTCGAATTTATTTCAAAAATCGTATATAACCTGGTGTCCTGGATCGTAAGCATCGTTTACGGTTTCCTCAACCTGTTCATAACGGGCTGGGCGGATTACGCGGCGATAATCAAGTCGTATTTCGTTACGATGTCGATGCCGGCTAAGATACTGGCGATACTGCTTATCATTCTGGTAATCGCGGTACCTGTCGCGATCGCGGTTCTCATTATCCGAAAGATAATCATCAATATAAAGCTCAAGGCCAACACCGACGACAATCTTACGCTTTACAAGGAGATCGGACGTCTCAACAAGCAGGTAATGAACCTGATGGACGAGAAGAACATGATCTTGGCGATGAAGTCCGGAGTCAACGGCAAGGCGATCCCGGGTGAGGACGGCGAGTCGATAGTTTCTGTCGGCGGCACCGGCGGCACTGTCGTTTCCGGAATAATCCCTATGGAAGCGCTTAAGACCGGCGACGGATCGGGAATACCGATCGCTAACGGCGCTGTGGGCATCCCGATGGCGGGAGGCGGCGCTGTAGCCGGAGGCGGAATGGTGGCCGGCGGCATGGGCGGAGGAGGAATGGCCGCGGGAGGCGGTTCCGACATGTTCGACCCGCTTTCCGAGGATATCGACAGTCCTGCTTACGCGGCGGCAGTCGCGGGCGGCGGAGTTGTCGGCGGAAGCGTAAGAGGCGACGTTACACTCGGAGACGACGCGCTTTCGTCAGCGGCGGCGGCAGCTGCCATGGCTGCGGCACAGGCCAAGTCCAAGGCGGACGAGGCTGAAAGAGCGGCGGCCAACAGATTCCCTAAGCTGCACAACGTAGACCTCAAATACGAACTCTACGACAGACCTGACTTCGACAACGAGGTAACGCTCCAGCAGTTCACCGAAAACTACAGACTTTTCGCGGCGAGCCAGCACGGCCTGTACTACACGCCTGAGATCGTAAGGCGTTTCGTAGCGGGCATGGCGGCCAGCCAGATGCTCATACTCGAAGGTATTTCCGGTACTGGTAAAACATCTCTTCCGTACTCGTTCAGCCGTTACATAGACAACCCGGCGACGATCGTTTCGGTACAGCCTTCGTTCAGAGACCGTACCGAACTTCTCGGATACTTCAATGAATTCTCTAAGAGATTCAACGAGACCGAGTTCCTGAGAGCGCTGTACGAGGCGGGCTACAGAGAAGACCCGACGATAATCGTACTCGACGAGATGAACCTGGCCCGTGTCGAATACTACTTCGCGGAAATGCTGTCCGTACTCGAAATGCCGAACAAGGATGAATGGGTAATAGACCTCGTGCCTACGGCATGGCCGGGCGACCCGCTGAGGCTTTCCGGCGGCAAACTTACGGTATCACCGAACACCTGGTTCGTCTGCACGGCAAACAACGACGACTCGACGTTCACGATCACAGATAAGGTTTACGTCCGTGCTATTCCGATCGAGCTCAACCAGCGTGCCGAGGCGTTCACATGCGACCTGCAGCCGCGCTGCCTGATCAGCTACGAGCATCTCGAGAACATGTTCGAAGCCGCTAAGGAAGAGCATCCGATAAGCGCGTCGACTCTGGCGAAGATGGTCAAGCTCGACCATCACATTCAGGACAAGTTCAGGCTTGCTTTCGGTAACCGTATCGTAAAGCAGATGTACGACTTCATTCCTGTATACGTGGCCTGCGGCGGCACGGAACTCGGCGGCATGGACTACATCATCGCTCACAAGGTTCTGAAGAAGTTCGAGAGCCAGAACGTAACGTTCGTGCGCGAGGACATAAAGGCGCTGATATCGTTCATAGAAAAGCTTTTCGGAGCGAACACCATGAACGACTGCGTAGAATATCTTACGAGGATACAGAATCTGTATTGATACTGCCCCGATACTCACGGATACAGGATTCCTCCTGTATCCTTTGTGTATACCGCTAGTGTGAATTGATCCGGAGAGAAAATGGCTGACAATATAAACGAGTTATACGACAAATTCAGAAAAGCTACGGCTGAGGCATCGGCGGACGACAGATATTTCAAGTATATGCTTGAAACGGTAAAGGCCGCAGACACGACTATTCAGCAGTCCTCGCAGAAGCTGCACAAGATCATCGACGAGGAATGGCTCACGATGGTCGAGGACAGCATTCAGCCGATATATAACGTTATCGACAATCCGCGCAGGTTCGTAAAGAACTCCGAGATGATAGTTCCGGTGGAGCTCGCGAAGAAGATAACGGCTGACAGCGTGCGCCATCTGAGCCAGCACACTCAGTTCATAGCGAACGCCGAGGGCGGCGAGATACAGCCGAAGAAGATACTGAACGTTACGGTAGAGGAGACTTACGACCTCTACGAGAACCGTTTCGTATATCATCTGATCCAGAAGCTGAACACGTTCATCGACAAGCGTACTGACCTCGCTTTCTGGTCGACTCTCGACGAGGACCGCGACGTGTTCACTATGGAGAGCCACATCGACGACGCGTACGAAGTAATCGACTACAAGGTGGAGATGAAGATCTCGAACCGTCAGTCCGCTCTCGAAAACGACGCTCAGAACGAGACTCTGTTCAAGCGTATCGACCGCGTGCGCAGGCTCGTGCACGGCATGAAGCGTTCGGCTTTCTGCGATATCATGAACGGCTGCGCGAAGGTCAGAAACCCGATCCAGCGCACCAACCTTATAATGAAGGATCCGAGCTACAGAAAGTGCTTCGATCTGTGGCGCTTCCTGGATAAATACGACGAAGTCGGCTTCTCCGTAATCACGGACAGCAAGGCGGTGCAGCTCGACGAGGAGCACCTTTCGCAGGTTTATACCAATTTCGTTTCGGAGTACTCGCTCTTCAAGAGCATGTTCGAAAAGGACGAGCGCGCTCTGGAGCAGGTGCTTAAGACGAGACGCCGCACGCGTTATCCTAAGTTCATAAAGGAGATACGCGAGGAAAACGTAGACAACAGAGACATTCCGGACGTTGAGGTACGCAGGGTATTCGTAGAGGAAGTTACCCAGGCACAGCTCGACGCGGAAGCGAAACTCATAGAACAGACAGCGCTGAGAGAGACGGCCGAAGCAAAGCTCACCGAAGCGGAGGCGCTGAACGTGACGCTGAGACAGCAGGCCGACGACGCGCGCGCCGCGAGAGAAGACGCCGACAACCGCGCGGAAGTGGCAAAGCAGGCGAGAGAAGCGGCCGAGGCGGCTATGCACGAGGCGGAAGCAGCAAGAGACGAGGCCGTATCGGCCAAGGATCTGGCGGAAGCGGCGATGATGGACGCGAAGTCGCAGATCTCCGTAGCGGTTGCCGAGAAAGAAGAAGCTCTGCAGCTCGCCGAAAAATCGAGACAGGAGGCCGCGGCTATCGTCGAGACGACGAGAAACGAGGCTGACAGGCTCGTAGACCTCGCGCGCAGTGAGGCGAACAGCCTCGTAGCTGCGATAAAGGCTGAGACCGAAAAGACTGTCGCGGCCGCGAAGCAGACGGAAGAGGACGCTCTGCGAAGAGCGGAAGAGAGCGCGGCAAACGAGAAGGCGGCGATAGCGGCGAGAAACGAAGCGCTCGAAAAGGCGGAAGTGCGCATGGCCGAGGCGGACGAGAAGGTCCGCGCGGCGTTCGCCGACAGAGACAGCGCCGTTTCGGAGCGCGAGAGAATTGAAAAGGAAGCGGCTGAGACCGTTGAAACGACAATGCACGACGCGCAGTCGCGCATCGAGGCGACCAACAGGGAGGCTGCCGAGAAGATAGCGGCTATGCTGAAGCAGGCCGAGGAGAGCGCGGCGAGTGCCGCGGCGTCGATGTCCGCCAAGGAAGCGGCCGAGAAGAAGGCCGCCGAGGAGATATCGACCGCGGAGCATCACGCTGCGGATATGGTAAAGACTGCCGAAGAGACGGCCGCCGCGAAGGTAAGAGCGGCAGAGGAGTCGGCGGCGGAGAGAGTAAAGACCGCGGAAGAAACGGCTGCGGCGCGCACGAACGAAGCGGTGGAGCGCATAAAGGAAGCCGAAAGTATGATCGCGGACGCTCAGGAGAGAGCGAAGAGCGCGGAAGAAGCCCGCGCGAAGGCTGTGGCCCTGCAGGAAGAGGCTATGAAGCTGCAGGAAGAAGCGAAGATGCTTCAGGAAGAGGCCAGAACGGCGCGCGACGAAGCGCTTGCGGAAAGCCGCAGCGCGCAGAAGCTCGTTCACGACGCTCAGAAGGCTCAGGCCGCGGCGGAGAAGCGCGAGGAGAAGGCTCTTCAGAAGCTGGAAGCGGAACGCAGATCGAGAAAGAAGGCGCAGGAGAAGGCGAGAGAGTACACGTTCGGCGGAGTTATCGCGAACAGGCTCTTCGGACGCCACTCGTCGGATGACGACGACAGCAGCAACGGCAGCGAACAGTAATGGTTAAGAACGTAATCAGCAACATAATTAACATAATATGCATTATCGTAATCATATTGTCGATAGTGCTCATGCTCTCGGTGTTCCTCGGCAGCTCGCAGGGGGCGCCGAGTCTTTTCGGTTATTCGGCGTTCAGAGTAATATCCGGAAGCATGGAGCCGACGATCCAGCAGGATTCGTTCGTGCTCGTTAAGAAGGTGGATCCTTCGACCCTCGCCGAGGGCGACGTCATTTCGTTCTATTCGCGCGATCCGGCGCTCATGGGAGCGGTGAACACGCACAGGCTTATCGAGATCGCGGCCGACGATGACGGCAAGACGGTATTCGTGACGAAGGGCGACGCGAACAGTATAGCCGACGAGTACGTCGTATACCCGGAGACCGTAATAGGCAAGGTTGTCGGCGTCTCGCGCGTTTTAGGCATGTTACTGAGGCTTCTGGCCAATCCGATCGTGTTCATACCGCTTATAATAGTGCCGATAATAGTGCTTCTGGTGATGAACATACGTCACGCGGTGGTTACGACAAAGGAGCTCATCCGCGAGGAGGAGCAGAACGCGCTGGAAGAGGCGCGCGCTTTGATCGAGCAGCAGCGTGCCGAGAAGGCGGCTGAAGAAGCGGCGGAAGCCGCGGAGGCGGTCGAAACAGCAGCCAGCGATGCGGCTAAGGAAACGCTGCCTGCCGAATCCGCGGAGGAAGTTGAAGCTGCCGAAGCCGAAATAAAAGCCGAAGCCGCGGAGACAGTCGAAACTGCCGCAAGTGACACGGCTGAGCAGGCTGAAGACGAAGAGGTATAATTGACAAATATTGGAAATAATGATACTATCGTCCCGAAAGGGGTGGTATATCATGAGAACTGCTATAGTCGGCATATCGGGCGGCGACGCCGGGTACACCGAAGCTCTTGCGCGGAAGATGGCGAAGTTCGGCAGGGGGTTCGCGATACGGATCGGCGACGATCCGGACGCTGAGCAGCCGGACTTGAGCATAACCGTCTACGGAGACAGACTTAAGCTGAGAACGCGCGGAGAGAGAACCGAAACCGTTGTCGCTGACGCGTTCGGAAACGTTCGGAACCTATGCGGCTCGGTACGGCTGATGCTCGCGGAGAGCGGAGCGCTTGAACCGGCGCTTTCGGATCCGTCGTCGCCTGAGATCGTGTGCGTGCTGGGCGCTCGCGGCGGCTGCGGCACTACTTCCGTGGCGATCGGGCTTGCTCAGCATCTTAAGCGCTACTGCGGCAGAGAGCCGCTTTACGTGCCGCTTACGGCATTCGGAGACGCGGAGGATTATTTTCCCGAGCGCGCCTCCGGACATATCGAAGAATATATTTACAGGCTGCTGTACGGCGCGGCCGGTAAACCGTCCGATCCATCCGCGTACATATCGCATGACGGGTACGGAACGGCGGCGTTTGCGGGAAGCACCGGAGTTAATCCGCTCATTGACCTGACACCGGGTGAATTGAGCGTTTTTTTGACCTCTGAGCGATTTTCCGGCGCGGACTGTATAATTCTCGACCTCGGGTCCGAAATCGGCCCACAGGGCCTCTGGGCGCTCAGAAACGCCATGCGTGCCGTAGCGGTGACCCGTGGGGGAGAAAGACCGGAGCTTCTGAAGCGCAAGCTGGATTATTTCAGAGCTCAGACGGGCGCAAACGCCGGCAGCGGCCAGGACAAATTCATCGTGGTACACAATTTCTGCGATCCGGAAGTATTCGATCCGGACGATGCGGAGCTCAGAATATGCGATGATAAAAACGCGTTCATAACGTACGACGGAGGGACGCGGCTGCTGAGCCTCGACGGAGACTTTGGCGCGGGCATCGCTCGGACCGCGGACGCGGTATTCTCTAAAAGGAACGGCTGATCGGCAAAAACAATTTACGGGAGAATTCTTTGGAAAACTTAGACTCTATAATCCTGGATCTAGGGTTGATACTGGCGGTGGCCGCTGCGGTCACCGTGCTCTTCAAAAAGCTGAGGCAGCCTCTGGTGCTCGGCTATATCGTCGCGGGCTTTCTTATCAGCCCTAATTTCAGCCTGCTCCCGTCCGTTATCGACGAGGTCAGCATCCACGTCTGGGCCAATATCGGCATAGTCTTTCTGATGTTCGGACTCGGCCTCGAATTCAGCTTCCACAAGATCGCGAAGATGGGCGGCAGCGCGATAATCGTTACCGCGACCGTCATCGGCTCTATGGTCTGCATCGGCTTCGGTGTCGGCCAGCTGATGGGCTGGTCGAAGATGGACAGCATATTCCTCGGCGGCATGCTCTGCCTGTCGTCGACGATGATAATCCTCAAAGTGTACGACGAGATGGGCCTGAAGGAGAGACCTTCCGCTCAGCTCGTTCTCGGCGCTCTGGTGCTCGAGGACATAGCGGGCGTATTCATGCTCATCATCCTCGCGACGCTTTCTGCCAGCAAGAACGTTTCGGGCTTTTCGACGGTTACGGAGATAGCCCGGCTGCTTCTCGTTCTGGTACTGATGCTCGCCGTGGGCATCTATCTGATACCGACGGTGCTCAAGAAGATCGATAAGTACCTGAGCGACGAAACGCTCCTGATTATCTCGCTCGCGCTGTGCTTCGTCATGGTGGCCGTATCCGTCTGGATCGGCTTCTCTTCGGCTCTGGGCGCGTTCCTGGCGGGCTCGATCCTCGCCGGAACCGTATACGCCGAGCGCATCGAAAAGATGGTAGTGCCTATAAAAGACTTCTTCGGAGCCGTATTCTTCATCTCTGTCGGGATGCTCGTCGAGCCTTCACTTCTGGCGCAGTACATAGTGCCGATACTGATTCTTTCGGCGGTCACGATATTCGGTCAGATGATCTTCTCCGGTCTCGGCGCGCTTTTCGCGGGTCAGTCTCTCAGGACAGCCGTGTTCACGGCCTCGAGCATGGTTCAGATCGGTGAATTCTCGTTCATCATCGCAAATCTCGGCACTTCGCTCGGAGTTACCGGCGACTTTCTGTACCCGATAATCGTGTGCGTATCGATCATAACCACGTTCACAACGCCGATATTCATAAAGAACAACGACAGGATGTACGCTCTGGCTGAAAAGGTGCTGCCTGAGAAGCTGAAGAGTATGATCAGTTCTTACAACAGCGACAGGCGCGAGAACGACGAAACGGCCGACAGCGACTGGAAGGCGTACATGCCGAGATACATCATGAAGACTCTGATCTCGACAGCCGCGATGTTCGTGATATACATCGTGGGCACGAGATTTTTCACGTTCAGTATGATCGAAATGTTCGGATCCTACGGCAGGATAATCGGCGTGCTGCTGACTGTCGCGGTAATGGTGCCTTTCATAAGCCTGATGCACCCGCGCAAGGACGTACTGTACACGAAGCTCTGGATCAAGGAGAAGACGAACAGGCTGCCGCTTCTGTCGCTGAACGCGATTAGGCTCTTCATAGCGGCGTTCTTCATATGCGACACGCTTAGATACACTCTCAGGCTGCCGATCCTTATCCTCGTGGTCGTGAGCATCGCGATAGTTCTGTTTATTATAAAATCGGATTTCGTGCGCAGACAGACGCTCAAGATAGAGTCGAGATTCGTGACCAACTTCAACGAAAGGCGCTTCACCTCGAGCAAGAGGGAGCGCGAGATGACCGAAAACAGCACGTGGGTCGACGCTCAGGTGTTTTGCATAGAGTTCGGCCTCAAGGAGAGCACGACCCGCAGGACGATGCGCGATTTCTACGCCGGAAAGATGTTCGGCATAATGCTGATACGCATAATCCGCGGAGACGAGATAATAAGCTTCCCGAAGGCGGAGACGCAGGTGTTTCCGGGCGACAGGATAATCGCTCTGGGTACGCGCGAGCAGATCGAGTCGTACGTCGTGATGCTCGAGCGCGAGGATTCGATAGACGCGCCGGACAGACCGATGGTGACGCTCCGCGAATACATCCTCGACCAGGAGCAGGAGGGTATCCAGTCGGATGAGGATCGCCTGATCTGCTGCGCGATACCGGTCACGAAGCAGACCGGCTGGACCAGAAAGAGCATAAAGGACAGCGGCTTCCGCGAAAAGTACCACGGATTCATAGTGGCTCTGGAGCGCGGCATTCTGCCGATAATCGGGCCTGAACTGTCCATGGAGATACTTGACGGCGACCTGATGTGGGTCCTCGGCAACAAGAAGATGGAGGACATGCTGATCGCCGACGGAGTGCTGTAGATCAGTGAGTTTTCCGCTGCGGTTCAACGCGCTTGCCGGCGGCTGCGGTTCAACGATTGACGGCGGCTGCGGTTCAATAATTGCCGGCGGCTGCGGTTCAATAATTGCCGGCCGCGTCACGTCTGTCCGTAAACCGTTCAATTAGTTTTTAAAAAAGTTTTCGCGCCACCCCGAAAATCCCCGGGGGTGGCGCGAATTATATTACAGAGGCAGACGCGGGCGCTGAACGGAAACCGATCCGGACGCGAACGCGGAGCCGCCGCAGGTGAAGACGCATTTGCCTGACAAAACTGATTCTTCAAAGGGGGATTAAACAATGCAGCTAACAAAAAAGAAACTACTGGCAGGTCTGATTATAGCCGTTCTGGCGGCAATGATGATCTGCATGATTCCGACGTCGCAGACTTCCGCGGCGAACGCGCCCGAGAGCGTGAACACGTTTACTTTTACCGACGAGGGGATAACAGCCTCGGACGCGGAGGGCTCGGGCTTTGAGATCGACGGCACGTCGCTGAAGATAACCGAAAGCGGTGTGTACACGGTGACCGGCTCGTGCGACGAGGGCAGCGTGACCGTAAAGAAGGGCACGACGGATGTGACTCTGGTCCTCGAAGATCTGGAACTCTCGAGCTCGACGACCGCACCTGTTTCGTGCAATAAAGGAACCGAAACGACGATTTACGTGGCAGGAACGGTTACGCTGACCGACAACGAGGATATCGCGAACGAGGAGTCCGATGACTTCGAAGGTGCCGCGATCAAGGTGAAGAGCGAGGACGCGACGCTCGTTATAACCGGCCCGGGAATACTGAACCTGAACGGAAACGCGAAGAACGGCATCAAGGGCGCTGAGACGAGCGTTATTACGATAGAAGACTCCACAGTCAATATCATGGCCGCTAACGACGGGATCCACGCGGGAGACGAGCTGAACATTACGGGAGGCACTGTCAATGTGACCGCGGAGGATGACGGCATCAAAGCTGAATATACGGTAAATATCTCGGGCGGCGAAGTGAACGTGCTTGAGAGCGGCGAAGGGATAGAAGGCGCGTCCGTGAATATCTCGGGCGGTACGGTGAACGTAAACGTTTCCGACGACGGCATAAACGCGGCGAACAGCGACCTTACGGGTTATGATTTCGAGCTCAATATCACCGGCGGAACGGTTTACATCGACGCCGACGGCGACGGACTCGACTCTAACGGTACTATCAACGTGGACGGCGGAGTTACAGTGGTATACGGATCCGTGAACAACGGCAACAGCGCGCTCGACAGTGTAAGCGGAATCAATTATGTGAGCGGCACGCTGTTCGCGGCGGGGATGAGCGGAATGGCAGAGTCGCCGGCAGGTGACAACGTAGTCGTATTCGGAAGCATGGCAGGCGGACCGGGAATGATGCCGCAGATGAACGGACAGACCGGCGAAATGCCGCAGATGAACGGACAGACCGGCGAAATGCCGCAGATGAACGGCGGATTTGGCGGAACGGCTGCCGGCTCGTATACGATAGCCGCTGGCGATAAGATTTCGATAACCGACAGCGAAGGTAATGTGCTCTTCACGTCAACTGCCGCAAAGACTGCGAACAGCGTGATCTTCGCGTCTGACGACGTGGTTTCGGGCGAGACGTATACGCTCCTCGTAAACGGCAGTGAGGCGGCTTCTGCCGCGGCGGGTCAGACGGCAGTTCAGGGATTCGGACAGCCGGGAGCCTTCGGCGCACAGCAGGGGACTTTCGGGCAGCCACCGGAAATGAACGGTCAGATGCCTGAAATGAACGGAGAGATGCCAGAGATGAACGGTCAGATGCCCGGGATGAACGGACAGCCACCTGAAATGAACGGTCAGATGCCCGGGATGAACGGGCAGCCGCCTGCAATGAACGGCGAACAGAGTCAGATGCCTCCGGGAGGAGAAAGGCCGCCGATGAGACCAGGAATGAACGCACAGCAGAGCGGAATAACAGCTGATAAGACAGCCGAATAACGCGTTTAAGAACTGACAGCGGCCGGACGCCGCATAACAAAAGATCCCGCCGGTACAAACCGGCGGGATCTTTATAATTGGAAGTTATTTAATAAACTATTCGTCTTCGGAATCAGCGGCTGCCTTTGTCTCGGCTTCAGCGGCTGCCTTTGTCTCGGCTTCAGCGGCTGCCTTT
>JAEEGL014937050.1_pt1 | contig 14742 bp, 12 predicted proteins | sample 9134231 | NCBI WGS metagenome assembly JAEEGL01 (sample SAMN16246548, study PRJNA631951) | gut metagenome | biome: gut microbiome; feature: rumen; material: fiber-attached | host: Bos | place: Iran: Karaj | collected 2018-10 | reverse complement strand
GTTGTCGCGCAGGTTGCAGGCCTGTCCGGGCCCCTGCACACCGTAGCCGATGACGGCGATGGTCTCGTTCTTCAATACCTCACGTGCTTTCTCCAAAGAGAATTCCTTGCTGGTGACAACAGTCTCGATGACGCCACCAAAATTCATTTGTGCCATTTTAACTTTTAAATTTTAAATTTTTAAATTTTCCACCGAGCCATGCCCGCCCTTAACCCGAGAGCCGTCGTCTTGTTGGTCTCAACCACGCCCTTCACGAGAGCGTGACAGTGGATTTTTCCTTTTGCGCCGCAAAGTTAGCGTTTTGCAGCGAAACGGCAAAATATTCTTACACATTTATAAATGTTTTTACATATCTTATAATTCACCCGCGTAAATGCATAAATGTTTATTTGTTTATTTTTCTGACTTTACGCAGTTTTATCGGCATTTCGCGTGATGAACACTCGCAATCGCTGCGAGCCCCCACTTCAGGGTCTTTCTAGTTGCCGTACTCATAGCCTTTGGGAGTTAGAGGGTTCAACCGTTGTTCTCGTCCTCCTGCTCCTCGTCCTCGGGGCCGTAGTCGACGAGCTGTCCGTCCTTCACCTTCTTGGGCACGCCGTTGAGGTCGTAGATCATGTTCTGCTTGAAGGAGCACATCTCATTCATCTGGCGGCTGGCGATGCGGTCGGCCAGCCCGCGAAGGTTCAGCGTGTCGCGGCGCTTCACCCCGGACAAAAGGCTACCTTTTCCCACAGAAAATGCCGCCTTTTCCCGCAGAAAATGCCGCCTTTTCTTCTTGCCGTCCTGCGACAAATGTCCAATATGACATTATGACATTTGAAAAAAGGGGTTCTACCTTTATTTCACCTGATTTATACCCCTTTACACTCCTCGTATAGGTGTAAAATGTCATAATGTCATAATGTCATATATGTCATATTGGACATAAAAAACAACGACATGAAATATCTAGCTAGGGGGAGGGACGCGATATACGGAGCTACAAGAATATTAAATTTTTCGATATTCACGTTAAAAAGGAATGGAGAATAGGTCAATTTATGAAAAATTGTTTATCTTTGCAGCGTATTTAAATAAAAGTAATAATATGAAATTGAATAAGCGCTTTTTCTTCTTTGCGGCCATGACGCTTCTCGTATGCACGTCAAACGCCCAGTTGCCAAATACAATGCTGAAAGACATTGCGGGCAATGCCGTGTGTACCGACACCCTGTCAAACAACGGCAAACCCATCATCATTGACTTCTTCGCCACCTGGTGCAAGCCATGTAACCGTGAACTCGATGCCATTGCCGAGGTATTCGACGAATGGGTCGAGGAGACGGGTGTGAGGATGATTATTGTTAGTAACGACCAGGCACACAACACCCACAAAGTGAAACCCCTCGTAGACAATCACGGCTGGGAATTCGGGACGGTGCTGCTCGACCCTAACTATGAGTTTTCCAAGGCCCTGGGAAACAACTCCGGAGCAATGCCATTCACTGTTATCATCGACGGAAACGGGAAAATTGTCTATCGTCATTCTGGATATACCGACGGGGCTGAGACAGAGCTGATTGAAAAAGTAAGAAAACTGACGAATAATCCATGAAAGGACTCATTATCCTTTTGTCGTGCTGCGCATCGCTGACATTGTCGGCTCAAAACGACAACAAACTGACGCTCAGCGGCAGCATACAGAGCGACATACTCCTGCCACAGAGCGACAGCATCATCGGTGCTGAGAAGACTGAAAACTTCCTGACTAACACCTATATAGACCTGCGCCTTCAGCACCAGTATTTCGAGGCTGGTGCAAGGCTGGAGTATCTTGAACATCCCCTCCCCGGATTCGAGAACGACTTCAAGGGTTGGGGCGTGCCGCATTTCTACGTGAAGGGACGTCTGGGCAGTTCAGCATCTGACAAGCCTTCTGCAGAACTCACCGCCGGAACATTCTACGAGCAGTTTGGTTCAGGATTCATCCTACGCACCTACGAAGAGCGTACGCTGGGCATTGACAACTCACTGCTCGGCGGCCGGGTGATGGTGAAACCCATGAAGGGCATTGTGCTGAAAGCACTCTCTGGACGACAGCGCACCTACTGGGACTGGACGAAGGCCTGGGTTAGCGGAGCCGACGCAGAGATAAGCCTCAACGAATGGATGACGTCGATGCAGAGCAAGGGTGTGAACATCACCCTCGGTGCCTCGTGGGTAAACAAGAACGAACGGCAGGACTACATGGAGCTGCCACCACGAAAAGAGACGACGGCAACAGGATACCGATACACCACCTACCAGCTGACACAGCCGCGAAACGTGAACGCCTGGGATGTAAGGGCCAACGTCAACGCTGGCGACGTGTCGCTATTAGCGGAGTATGCCCAGAAGGGCGATGACCCCTCACAGGCTAACGGGTACATCTACGGCAAGGGCAGCGTGGCCATGCTCTCGGCCAGTTACTCACGGAAGGGTCTGAGCATCTTGCTGCAGACAAAACGCTCGGAGAACATGTCGTTCAAGAGTCAACGTTCACGGCAGGGCACGGCAGCGGCAATCAACCACTTGCCCTCATTCACGCAAGACCAGACTTACGCACTGGCTGCCCTCTACCCCTACGCCACCCAGCTGGCCGACGGCGAATGGGCTTATCAGGCAGAGCTAGGGTACAACTTCAAGCGTAAGACCACCATTGGCGGCAAGTATGGCATGAACGTAAAAGTGAACTACTCCTACGTACGGGCCATTGACCGCCAGTTTACCGACGGGGCCAACGTCACTTCGCTTACGAAAACCAACATGGCATACGCGGGCACAGAAGCCTACACCTCGAAATTCTTCAAGTGGGGGGCGCAGACGTACTATCAGGACCTTGACATACAGCTCTCCCGCAGACTCTCAAAATCCTTCCGCCTAAACCTCATGTATATGAATCAGCGCTACAACAAAGCGGTGATTGAGGGCGATGGAGGAATGATACATAGCAACATCTTCGTGGCCGACGGCAAGTACCAGTTCAACCCGAAGACTACCCTGCGCATGGAAGCGCAATACCTGGCCACACGTCAGGACGAAGGCGACTGGGCCTTCCTGCTGGCAGAACTCTCGTTGGCACCCCACTGGATGTTCACCCTTAGCGACCAGTGGAACTGCGGTGACAGCGACCCAGAGACCCACTCCAACAACACACACCACCACTACTACCAAGGCCTCATCACCTACAACACCGGCGCACACCGACTACAGGTAGGCTACGGACGCACCCGTCCTGGTTTCAACTGCTCTGGCGGCGTATGCCGATGGATTCCTGCACAGAAAGGCTTCACCCTTTCCTATAATTACAGCTTCTGAATTCGTAATTCGTAAATCGTAAATCGTAATTCATAAATCGAAAATCCGTAAATCGAAAATCCGTAAATCGAAAATCCATCTGATGAGCAACAAACACCCATTTCGCATATTCACCACCTGTTTTCTTTGCTGCAACTTTATTGCAGCCCTGCTCTCTGTCATCCCCATCTTCGCGTTCTCGTCCTGCTCGAATATCGAAGAAGCTGACAGGCTCTTGGTGGTCAACGTTGTGGAGAAAGACACCATACAGAAACCCGACACTATCAAGCCCGACACCACTGACTACTTCGCCCCTACTGGCCGCCACGTGCTCATAGAAGACTTCACTGGTCAGGAATGTGTGAACTGTCCCAATGCTACCGACCTCATTGCACAGCTCCAGGAGATGCTCGGGGATGACAAGATTATCGCCGTGGGTATACACTCAGGGCCGCTGGGGGTGAAGCCTGAGAAAGACCCAGAAGGTTTGGCCACAGCCCTTGGCGACACCTATTATAATTACTGGCAGATAGAGATGCAGCCCTACGGCGTGATAGACCGTAGCGACGGTCCACTTGCCACCGACTGGTGGACGGCAAAGGTCAACTGGGACCTCTCACCCGAACAGCCCGACCCATCAGTGAACATCTGGGTAAAGGCAACCGCAGGTACCGACCGCAAGGCCACCATACAAACCACTGTCGCAGCACTGGATTATGCAAAGGGGAAACTGCAATTATGGCTGGTGGAAGACGGCATTGTAGCATTCCAGAAGATGCCCGACGGCACAAAGAAAAACGACTACGTACACAACCACGTGCTGCGAGACGCGGTGAACGGTGTCTGGGGAGAGGATTTCGTCTTGGAGCACGGAGACATGAAGGCTTTTACCCACAATTATGACATCCCGGAAAAGTGGAACATAGACAATCTCTACATCGTGGCTTTTGCCTACAACGATGACAGGGTGATACAGACGACAAAATCTCAAATAACAAATAACCAATGAAAAAACTGTTTACTCTTTGCACCGCCATGCTCCTCGCAGCAATGGCCACGGCACAGACAGACGAGACATTCCAGTTTGTCGATGCCAACGGAAACGTGGTCTCCGACGGAAGTACCATCGTAGTGAACCAACTGAACTCGGAAGGCCAGATGGTCATACCACTCTGGGTGAAGAATGTCTCCGGGGGAAAAGCCGCCGTCAGTCTCTATGAGACCATCGATGAGCTGCCCAGTGGAACATGGCAGACATGCGCCTTCGGCAACTGTATGACGCTCACCGAGAGCGGCTATTCGCCTAAGAACATCGTCAACGAGAGCTTCAATGGCAATATCGAGACGGAATGGATCCCCAAGACGGGAAGCTATGCCACCTGGGAGGCAAAACTCCAGATACACGTGTTCAACACCATAACGAAGACCATGTTCGGTGTCACCACAGAAGTTGCCGGCACCGAGGTTATCGGCTACGGACCCACGGTGACCGTACGCTTTGAGTACAAGGATGCCACGACCACGCAGGACGAACAGCTATGGTGGGGATATATTGACAACTCCAACTACCGCATATGCCTGGGTACAGGCAAGGCAGAGACTATCAACCAAGCCATACGCATTGATGCCAAAAACGCCATTGTACAAGGCAACAAAATCAAGGCCGTGAAATTCTATCTCCGTGACCTTACTATACTGAAAGACGTGAAGCTCTGGGTGTCGAAGACCCTGCCCAGCAGTGCAGAAAAAGCTGACTATGTCATGCCACTAGACATCTCCACACTCAAAGGTGGCGATGAGGGTAATTACTATAGCGGCAAGCTCAACGAGGTGGTACTTAGCGAACCTTACGCCGTCAGCACCACCGTGTATGTGGGATTAACCTTCACCGTAACATCTGTAGCTACTGACCCAGGGCAATACCCTATAGTGCTCAATTATGAAGATGGCGTGGAAGGAAGTAGCTACCTCAAAACATCATCAACAAGTAAATGGGAAGACACATCCGATTATGGACCTATTGCGATGGAGATACTCGTTGAAGGCACCTTCATGGACAATGCTGTCACCACAACCGACTTCAGCGAGGTGGTGGTAGCACTGGGCGAGACCTCATACGCCAACCTCAGTATCACTAATATGGGAAAAAATGGCGTGAAAAGCTTCGACTACACCATCACAACGCTTAACTCACAAGAGAACGCCCAAGAACATCATCTCGACATGCCCAGTGAGATCAGCAAAATAGGAAAAGCCACCTATGTGTATCTCCCCATTGAGGCAGACCTTGAAGCCGGAGTATCCGAGAAGGTGCTCACTATCACAAAGGTTAATGGGAAGCCCAACGAGGTAAAGACAGGCAACACCGCACAGTTCACCGTCACTACCGTCTCGGAAATCGTAGACCGCAAGGTCGCTGTCGAGGAATACACTGGCACCACCTGTGGCTATTGTCCTCGTGGACATGTGGGCATGGCAAAGATGCGCAAGGAGTTCGGCGACAAGTTCGTAGGAATCGCCATACACCGATATGCTAATAGCACCGCCCAAGATGCCATGTATATCAGCAGCTACAACCAAGTGTCATTCAATAGTGCGCCCTCCTGCCGCCTCAATCGTGGCGACGTCATCGACCCCTACTCTGGCAGTGGATTTGGCATATTGAACGACTTCCGTAACGAGCTGGCCATACCCGCAAAGGTGGCCGTCGACGTGAAGGGAGTGTGGAACGAGGATTCTACAAAGGTTCAAGCAAAGTCAACACTGCGCAACGTGCTACCCGGAAGCAATTACAAGATAGAGTATGTGCTTATTGCCGACAGCCTCAGCGGTACAACCACAGCCTGGCAGCAAGTCAACTACTACAACAAGGCATACGGAGACTATACAGACCCCAGCCAACTGCCAGAAGACCTCGCATTCCTTGTCAACACAGGAGAGATATTCAATAATGAATACGTTGCCTACTACCCCACCTATAACGACGTGGCCATCGCCGTGGCGAAGTCCACACAAACCACAGCCCCCGGGACACTGCCACTCAACGAGAACGTGGAGAACAGCTATATCCTATCCATGCCTACCAACACCACCTTGCTGAAAGCCATCAACAAGAAAAACGTCTTCGTCATAGCACTCGTCATCGATGCAGCTACAGGACGCATCGCAAACTCTGCAAAAAGCAGCATCGGCACAAGCACCATTGGAGATGTTAATGGCGACGGAGCAGTTGATGTAGCCGATATATCATCCGTCATCACTATCATGGCTGATAGTCCCAACGACCTCAAGGGTGACGTAAACGGCGACAAAGCTGTAGATGTTGCCGACATCTCGGCAATCATCAGCATTATGGCAGGGAATTAACGTATTACTTACTTACGTCTTGGAAACGAATTGGCAGATTGTATTTCACTCTTACAACCTCGCCATTGGCTTTTCCAGGTGTCCACTTCGGCATCTTGCGAATGACACGGGCGCCCTCCTTTGCAAAGAGGAGGGCGAACTGTTCTTTCAGTTGTTTCTGTTTGGCTTCCGTCTCCTGGCTGAACTTCGTTGTGTTGAAGCGGTCTATCTTACAATCAAGGGCAGAAACGTTCGTCAGTGTTCCGTCTTTTTCAACGAAAAACGTCATGACAACCCTGCCCTCAACATCGTAGTCTTCAGCCAACTGAGGGTACCTTAAGTTCTTCTTAAAGAACATCCTCAATGCTTCTTCTCCACCAGGGAAAGAAGGCTGTTGCTCCATCAGTTCACACTCGAATGGTTTGTTTTCCACTGTGTCGCTCTTCTCGCAAGTGTTGTCTACGCTCTGTGCTGCTACACCCATCGTCAGGGCCAAAAGCAGTGCGGTAATCATTGTTTTTTTCATGTTCACATCTGTTTTTGCACAATTACGCATGCAAAATTAAGAAAAGAATCCGAAAGCCATGCACTTCCTATCACATTTTTATATATATTTAGGTGAAGCGGTACTGAATGGATCTTTCGTTTTTTTTGCAAAAATCAAAAAAGCTAGGGGTAAAATCAAAATGTAATGCCACGGATGGTCATATCTGCCTAACTTTGCAAGCGATAAACTAATGCCTAATACAATAATGGAACAGAAGAAGTATTTCTTTGCCGTTGACCTGGGAGCCACGAGCGGACGAACCATCATCGGCGACATCACCGACAGCAAGTTTTCACTGGAAGAGGTAACCCGTTTCCCCAACAACCTCATAGAGCAGGGCGGACACTACTACTGGGACATCCACGCCCTCTACTTTGAGATTATCCGTGGCCTCAGGGAGGTGGCCAAGCGCGGACTGGAGATTACGTCGATAGGCATTGACACCTGGGGCGTGGACTTTGTTTTCATTGGTGAAGACGGAGCCATCCTGCGTAATCCCCGTGCCTACCGCGACCCCATCACTTTCGACGCTATGGACGACTACTTGTGTCACGTTGTTTCGCAACGTGAAATCTACGACGTCACTGGCATACAGTTCATGAACTTCAACTCCATCTTCCAGCTCTACGCCATGAAGCGCGAGCAGAACACAGCGTTCCGGCAGGCTAAAAAGATTCTCTTCGTGCCCGACGCCCTTTCCTGGATGCTGACGGGCAACGAGGTGTGTGAATACACCATCGCCTCGACATCGCAGCTGCTCGACCCGAGGACGAAGCAGCTCGACGAGCGTCTGCTGGCCTCGCTGGGTCTTTGCCGGGCGAAGTTCGGCAAGATGGTGCAGCCGGGAACGGTCATCGGTGTGCTCACCGACGAGGTGCAGCGACTGACAGGACTGGGAGCCGTGCCGGTGATTGCCGTAGCGGGTCATGACACAGGAAGTGCCGTGGCTGCCGTTCCTGCCAAGGACGGGAAGTTCGCCTACCTGAGCAGCGGCACATGGAGCCTCATGGGCATCGAGACGAAGGATGCCATCATCAGCGACCTCAGCTACGAGCGAAACTTCACCAACGAGGGCGGCATAGAGGGCACGACGCGCTTCCTGAAGAACATCTGCGGCATGTGGCTCTATGAGCGCTGCCGACTGGAGTGGCCTGAAGAGGTACAGAAACTGTCACACCCCGAATTGCAAGGCCAGGCGATGACGGTGGAGCCTTTCCGCAGCATCATCAACCCCGACGACCAGATGTTTGCCGCCCCGGCATCGATGATTGGTGCCATACAGACCTATTGCCGCAAGACCAACCAGCCGGTGCCGGAGACTCCTGCAGAGATATGCCGTTGTATATTCGACTCACTGGCCCTGCGCTATCGTCAGGTGTTCACGTGGCTGCAGGAGTTCGCGCCCTTCCGCCTCGACGTGCTACATATCATCGGCGGCGGTTCGCTCAACAAGTATCTCAACCAGTTCACCGCTAACTCCACAGGTGCCACCGTCCTTGCCGGCCCGCAAGAATGTACGGCTATCGGCAACATCATGCTCCAGGCCAAGGCCGCCCGCTTAGTGAGCGACATCTGGCAGATGCGTGCCATCATCGCCAACAGCATTGAATTAGTGAAGTATGAGCCGCAGGACAAGGCCCAGTGGGATGCTGCCTACGACAAGTACCTCTCGATACTTGCTTCTACAAAATAATATATACTACTCCCTTGTCTTTTCTTTCGCCACCTTGCGGTACTCCGAGGGTGTCATCTTGTATTTCTCACGGAAGAGAGAGTTGAAGTGGCTGCGACTGGCAAAGCCGCTCATCTCAGTGACGAGGCCAATGGGATCCTCGGTATTGGCAAGGAGAAGTGCGGCGTGCCTGACGCGGTATTCGTCAAGGAAGTCGCTGAGGGTCTGGCCACCAGTACACTCACGTATGGCATCGGCCAGGTAGATGAAGTTCGTGCCAAGCATTTGGGCAAGATCTTCGCGCCGAAGGTCGCTGTTGGTGTAGAGATGCTCTTCTTTCATCAAGGTGCAGAGACGGTCGAAGAGAGAGCTTTCAGTAGCAGATGCATCCACTCTCTTCGCCTTAATACTCCCCTCGCCCTTAAAGCTCCCCTCGCCTTTAAAGTTCCCCTCGCCCTTTGGAGAGGGGTTGGGGGTGAGGCCCAGGTCTGTGAGGGAGCGTGTTTGAGCCTGTTCCTCCACCAGTTCAAACAAGTCCTTATTCTTCTGGTGCAGTTGGCGCTTTGCCACGATGATGCGCCAGAGGGCAACGGCACCTACAACGATGATGGTGATGAGCGCAAATATAATAATACGATGTACGCGTGTCTTGGCATTAGCCTCGGTCAGTGCCATTTCCTTTTCCTGTGTCTTGAACCTCACTTCATATTCGGCAGTCTGATGATTGCGGTCGCGTACCATCAGGCTGTCGAGCAGGTAGGCTGCCCTGACCGAGGTTTGGTCGGCCTCTAGCCACTTGCCATGGTGGCGGTACCACTTGGCCTTTTCCAAGAGGATGTCACGGAAGATTTCGTTGATGGTGTCACCCTGCTCGTAGTAGTCCTCCAGCTCGTTGCAGAGCTGCTCCACGCGCTGGCGGTCGTCGGTCATCACATAGTAGTGCATGATGTCGTGCATTCCACTGATGGTCTTGGCGAAGTCTGTCTTGTCAAAGGCTTCGGCAGTCCGGCGTGCCTCGTCGGTCTGTCCCAGGCTCTGCAGACACTTTGCCAGCTTGGCGTATGTCCGGGCCAACTGTACATCAAAATAGCCTTCTGACACCATAACCCCCAGTTGCTGCATCTCATCGATGAGCGCCAGACGCTCACGGCAGGTAGCGGCGGCCTCGGCATACTGACACTGCTCAAGTTGTATGCGGGTCTTTTCACTCATGTAGAACGAAGCTTTCGGCAACAGCTGGCGGTCATTCTGCTGGCGGATGAGGGCTATGGCACGGTCGAGGTAGTCGATGCCCGCGCCGGGCCGCTCATTTTCCATCGCCGCGCCGGCCACGCCGTAGAACTCAGCTTCGAAACGTGCATTCCCGGCCTCGCGGGCCAGGCGTGCGCCCTCCGTGGCATGTTCAAGTGCTCGGGCATATTCGCATGTACGCAAGCTGAATGTGCAGTAGGTGGAGAGGACTGTCAGATAAATGTCGCTGGCATGGTTCAGCTCTGGGCGGTCGAGCACGCGGTGCAGGTATTCGTCAGCATGGGCGAAATCCTTCAGGCAAGCGTTGTATATATGTCCACGTAGCCAGTTACAGCTGTCTGCACTCATCACTCCTCGCATCTCCGACGTGTCGAGCAGGGCAAGGCACCGCTCAGGTTCATGGATGTGATGCAGGAAGATGTAGTCGTAGGTGTAGAGACTGTCGGCATTCGTCACCGGGCCGCTCTCCCCGTTGCCCGTACAGCCCATAAACGCCAGGACGAGCACGGCTGCAAACAAAACTTTCTTCATGTTCTATTCGCTGTTAGATGTTCAAGAAAACTGTGCAAAGGTACAAACTTTCTTCGATAAAACAGCACAAATGGTTTTCTGTATGTTTCAAAAACCGCCAGTCTTCATTGTTTTTTTCGTGTGGAGTACAAAATTTTTCCTGTGGAGTACAAAGTTTTTCCTGTGGAGAACAACCAGTCCTGCACTTCGTCTTACCTTTGCACTTTTAAATCCTAAATCCGTCATCCTGCTCATCAGCATCGTACTGGTGGTGGCAGGGTATCAGTGTGGGGCATGAAAACTTAAATTAACAATCAATATGAATTCAGAAACAAAAAAAAGAGTGGAGCGTCGGTGAACTTGTCATCCTTGGGGAGAGTACGACACTATTGAAAAAGAGCGGCACGAAGACATATTCAAGTATTGTGGGTTCACGATACATTTGTGTTCGCGAGGCCACCGATGGACAACGCGGCATTTTGGTAAAAGGTCTGGGGAAAATCCAACGGGAGCGCATCATGCTGGTGAACGGGAAGCCGTTCTGCAAGGACGAACGCATCGAGTTGTTTATGGGCACACGTTACATTAGTTACCCGTTCCCGACGGCGGAAGAACTGAAGGAGATATTGGATATCGTCCGCCCCGACATGAATATACAGCAAAAGCTAATAGACAATGGTATGTTCTTCAATCCCAACGGCACCTTTTGGGTGAGCAACACCAAATCCCAGCTCTATGGACTGAAGCGCAGCCCTCAGTATTATGATTCGTCAACCGGCCGCTTAGCCACTGCCAAGAGCCTTGACGAGCGCCACAACCGCGTTACCATCACCTACTTTTGATGGACAGACAGCTTAGAAACAATTGTAAACAATAACAATAATAATTGTAAACAATAACAATTATGAAAACAAAAACAAGCATTTCATTCCTTGCGAGGACGGCGGGGACGCCGGCCCTCACAGTGAGGCGGGCGGCCACCGTGCTGCTCATGATGCTGCTCACCACCGCACAGACGGCGTGGGCCATCAGGGGAAGCGGCACGAGCAGCGACCCGTACACCATTGCAGACCAATTCGACTGGCTCGAGATCTGCGATAACTTCGGTTCGTACAAGAACAAGTACATCAAGCTGACGGGCAACTTCACCACGGGCACCGTCGTGGAGAGCAGTACGCCCTTCACCGGCAACTTCGACGGTGCCGGCCACACCATCACGCTCAATTACGCCCTCCACGAGACGGCTACGGGTCTGTTCCGCTATGTGGATGCCACTGGAGCCGTCATCAAGAACCTGAACGTGGCGGGCACCATCACGGCCACGCGCAACGTCACGCCGAGCGAAGACGGCATCGGCGGCATCGTGGGCAAGCTCGGCCAGGGCACGGTGCAGAACTGCACGTCGAGCGTCACGATCAATGACAACGGCCACACCCTCGGCCATGTCGGCGGCGTGGTGGGTGCCATTTACGCCGCCACCGTGCAGGACTGCTCCTTCACGGGCACGCTCAGCTGCGGCAACTCCAGCGACTGCATCGGCCTTTGTCAAGCGTGAGCGAGCTCGAGCGAAGCTCAAGGTCGTGGTGAAATAAATAATCTCTAAGGATTCAAGGATTCAAGGAGTGGCTACGCCCCAAGAAAACTCCTTTCCTCCTTAAAATCCTTAGACAATAAAAACTCTAAGGATTCAAGGATTCAAGGAATGGCTGCGCCCCAAAGAAAAACTCCTTTCCTCCTTAAAATCCTTAGACAATAAAAACTCTAAGGATTCAAGGAGTGGCTACGCCCAAAGAAAAATCCTTTCCTCCTTAAAATCCTTAGACAATAAAATCTCTAAGGAGTCAAGGATTCAAGGAATGGCTACGCCGAAGAAAAAACTCCTAAACTCCTAAACTCCTTAGAAAAAAAACTCTCTAAGGAGTCAAGGAGTGGCTGCGCCGAAGAAAAAACTCCCTTCCTCCTAAACTCCTTAGAAAATCAACAATGGAAAAACGATTGTAATCAAGTAAGGAGTTATGAAGAAGAAGTAGTTGGAAGGGAGGGGTTAGGTGTGGGGTCAGTATTACTATTAGTTACATAGAAGCCAAATTGCTGCGAGAACGGACGAAGCAGCGAGAGCCCGCTCGACCTCATTGCCCGACGATTCCTTGGAGGCGGCTCCGGTGAGGAGAGTTTCCCCTAAATATTCCTAAAAGAGTGCAGAAAAACCTCGCTCAGCTTTTTTTTCGTTAAAAAAGAACTAGCCTTGCGGCAAATTAGTAAAAAGTGATGATGAGAGTGCAAATAAATATTGTATAACAATTAAAAACATCAAAAGTATGCAAAAGATTATTCTATTGACAGCATTGGTTTGTATTGCTGTATTGAACGCCAACGCTCAGGAGGCAGAACCGGAAAGCAAGATTGAAAAGATGCTTCGCCTGACGAAGACGGCGGACGAGAACCCTAAGGACTGGAATGCCCAGTTGGAGGCAGGACACTTCCTGCTCGACAAGGAGAATGGCATGTATAATCAGTCACAGGCCGGGAAATATTAAGAACGCATTTATCATCTGGCTACTGACTATAACAAAGAGATACCCGACTCGGTGATTCGCGAGGCTGGCATAATGTTGATGACGGTGGCTACTGACAAGAAAAACACAGATAAGGCTTTGTTCTACATAGACGAGATGATCCATGCCAAAAAAGTCGGTGTGGATATACCTGACGAATATTTGAGTTCGATTGCCGGTTGGGGTATGCTGTACAGTATGATGAAAGAGGATTTTGTGAAATCGTTGTCGTACATCATGGATTTACGCGAGAGGCTGGCCAACAACAATACTCCGGGAATTGAATATACGGATGCGTTTACTTCGATAGTGTTTGAACGGTTGATGGAGAAATACAGGAATATGTTTGGCGACAAGGTTATGGAACTGACCTTTGATGACCAGAAGTATTATATCATTTCCATGAACGATTGGAACATAGAAAGGCCTCTCATGGGATGGATGCAGAAAGTGGAGGGAAATCCCACACTGCTATACGGCGAGGACGGCAAGGTCTATGACGACAAACACGGCCCGATGGAATATAGTTTCCAATATTACAAGGATGGGGTTAAGCCGAAGGATGGATCAAATGCGCGGCTGGTTTCCGTCACGCCCGAGCACCGCCAACAGATGGTAGAGGCATACCGTAACTATATGAAGAAGGCAAAGAAAAACAAGAAACAATAAATGCAATGGCAATGAAAAAAAATATCATGACGCTCGCCGCAGCACTATGTTGCGCAATGACAATGGCGTTGCTGACCGCATGTGAAAAAGTAGAGGATACGGGCATGAACGATGCCGGTGCCTTCTACAGCTACAGGGCAGTAAGCCATGATTTCGACTATTCGGATGCCGCCGGCCCCTTCGATACGGCCATCCGATTCTCCGTGGGCATGGATCCCATCCAGGGCGGTGATGACGGTAAGGTCATTGAAGCCTGCGATGCCTGCTATGAGGAACTCAAGCAACGGCTCAGGAAGGGAAAGGTTTTCATCTACAAAACCCGCCATCCCGATGGCAAGCAGAAGATACTGAAAGAGTATAAATTCTAATCAACCCATCGCGATGAACGTGAAATTCAAGATGCCCAAGTTCGGGCGCAACCTGTCAGGCAAGGGATGGCTCAAGGAACTGTTGATGACGTTCCTCGGCACTACAATTTCAATCGTGCTCACGTTCGGAACGGCGCAGTATCTTGAGGATCGGCAGACAGAGAAGGTGCGCAGGATGATGGCAATGACAATTATCAACGACATTGACCAAAGTATTGAAGTTGTCAAGAAACGCAAGGATGCTGAGGAGAAGGGGCATGAAGCCGCCTGCTATGTGATTGAGAACGAAGACCGGTTGGAAAGCATTGGGGTGGACACGCTCATGATGTTCATCAGCTACGTCACCAATGCATCTTTCGATGCCTCCATGGAGTTCAAGACCATGAACGAAAACATCTTCAACAGCAGTCAGGACACGTGGCGCACGCTCAACGACAGGAAGTTCCTGAACAACGTGCAGGAGTTTTACAACCTCAGAGTCTCGCTCGAACAGCAAAGCAAGGATTT
>JAEEGL010178599.1_pt1 | contig 14742 bp, 6 predicted proteins | sample 9134231 | NCBI WGS metagenome assembly JAEEGL01 (sample SAMN16246548, study PRJNA631951) | gut metagenome | biome: gut microbiome; feature: rumen; material: fiber-attached | host: Bos | place: Iran: Karaj | collected 2018-10 | reverse complement strand
TACGGGTAACGGATATGAGGTCAAGGTCAGAGAACATATGAAGAAGCTTCACAAGGAAGCCGGCGAATGAGCAACGAAGAAAACAAGTCAGAAGAGATCGAAAATATAATAGAAGAAACGGAAGCAACCGAAGAGGCGGATACAGCCGAAGAAACGGAAGCAACCGAAGAGCCGGAAACAACCGAGGAGTCGGAAACAGGCGCTGCAGAGGAAACTGTCGGGGAGGAAGCAGAGACCGGAGAAGTCGAGGAACCTGTTGAAGAGACAGCAACGCCCGAGGAGGGTGAGAAACCTGCCGAAGAAGCAGAGAAACCTGCCGAAGAAGCACCCCGGAAGAAAAAACGCAAGCTCCCTCTCGGACTTAAAATTGCGGGCGTTATCGTTGCAGTCCTTCTTGTTGCGGGCGGAATAGGCGCTTATGTCGGATATACCAAGTATCAGGCCTATCTTGAGGAATGCGCGCGTATCGCCGAAGAGGACGCGCTTGTTAAGCAGCAGGCAGTCACTCTTGCACTGGATACGTTCCACAGACATGCCGTGGAGGACGTATTCGGCGGGACCGGTGAAGCCGTGGCAGATGCTTTTGTCGATGCCGGCATAGGAACCATAGAGGGCGTGAACAACAGACCTCCTTATGTAGAGATAACGGATGCGAACAGAGCGCATTTTGCGGATATCGAATCGGTGTTGATAGCTCCGTCCGGAATGGTGGAGGTGAGCGTCAATGTGCCCGCCAAGGCCCTTCCCGTATCAGATGACGGATATTATTACCTTTTCTCCAAGGCCATATATCAGGACCATATCACCGGAGAACCCATTACCAGGATAGAGAAGGACGTTGATTTCGTAGCGGAATGTAACCTTAACTATAATTCCGCACAGTCCAGGCTTTTCGACAAGTTCTGCGTGGCTCTCCTGATGGACGGAGAGTACGTGGAGGTCAGCAATTCCCGCTATATCACCAATCCCGAAGCCAAGGCCGCCTATGCCTCGAGCAGGGACGGCGGATCCAGCAAAAAGGGACTTCTTGTATATTCGGAACTCATAACCAGCGGACAGCTTGAGGATCTGGGCGTTAAGCATGCGGCATATAATGTCTATACATCGCTTATCTGTAACGGAGGCGGTATAAGTTATACATACAACGGACATACATACAGTTTCAATGCTCACCAGGTAGGCCTTTACGACATTATATTCTCCAGACTGTCATCCAGAGGAATAGACATCAATGCGATCGTGATCAACGATCTGTCGAATTCCACCATTACATACCCCGCGTCCAGAGGCGGCGGTGCTACCCTTTATGCCTTTAATGCTTCCGATGAAGAGGGAGTGAACATGCTCGCGGCTGTTGCCAGCTTCCTGGCCAATCGCTATTCCGGTGCATCCGGACACGGCAAAGTCTCCAACTGGATCATCGGTAATGAGGTCAATGAGCGTACGGTCTACAACTATACACCGTACATGGGAGTCGATGAATATGCCAGACTTTACGCCGATGTGGTCAGAGTGTTCTACAACGCAATGACGGCAGTAAATTCCACAACAAGAGTATATGTGTCATTAGATAACAGGTGGAATATGAATAAGTCCGACAAGTCCTTCTACGATGTGAAGGATATGATGGATGCCTTCAATTCGTATATGTGTTCGGAAGGAAACATAAACTGGCATGTCGGATATCATCCGTATAACTATCCTCTGACCGAGGCCAAAGCATGGTCATGGGGCAGATATGATTCCACGGTATCCGGATCCTCATCCTCGCCTGTCGTATCGATGCGTAATATTCACGTGCTTACGGATTACTTAAGCCAGTCCTCGTATCTGGACACAAATGGCAATGTCAGACGCGTGATCCTGTCCGAGATGGGATATACATCCAGCAAGGGGCAGAATCTCCAGGCTGCTTCCATATGTTATGCATATAAGATAATGGAGAGAAATTCGCATATAGACTATATGCTCTTATCCAGACAGATAGATGCCGCTCCCGAAGTTGCGGAAGGCCTCGCTCTGGGTATCAGCGGAAAAGAAGGCTACACGGCATATAAGTACTGCGGTACCGATCAGGAATCCACATATGTAGACAAATATCTGGGAACGATAGGCATAAGTTCCTGGAGCGCGATACAGAATCCCCGATAGGGGCGGATCGCCGTAAACGCTATTCAGAAGAGTTTCTCAACCAGCATCCGGTAGATCTCCTGGTTGTGTTTTTCCCAATTCTCGCATATATGCGCGGCGATATCGGCATCCGGCACCGACATGGTGATGTCCGCCATGGCTATCCCGCGATCCAAAGCTACCAGGTGAGCCTCATACTCGCCTGTAACTGCCGATTTGTAATAATTTGACTGGATCGATACCTCGTTCCTGAGTTCGACTTCATTTTCACTTAGGAATTCGTCGATCTGTCTGATGGTATCTTTGCTGAGTCTCTTTCTGAACATCTCGAGGGTGTTTCGCCCTTCATCCGTCAGCGATATATGGGTGCGGTTACGCATGGATTTGGCCATGACCATCTCGGCATCCATAAGTTCGCCCATGACCTGCTGCAGGGTCAGATAGTCGGTATAATCATGCATCAGAAGAAAATCGAATATCTGGGCCTTGGTCAGCGGAAAAGGCACACGATCGAGCATATATAGGATTATCAGCTTAAGCTGGATGGCGGGTGAACCCGCCGGAACCTGCACAATTGTGTTATTTTTCATATCTTTTTTATCATACCACAAAAAGAATGGATCAAGTACAGGAAAGAAATATAACGCTAAACTGGACCTTTTTTGACGAAAGTTGCGTCTTTATAGATAAGAAAACCATATTATGTGAGGCTGTTTTCACGATACAAAGAGTTTTTTTATATAGCACTTGAGAAAAGTGATATAATAGCCGATATCCATATAAGAAGGAATCACGAAGAATTAGGGTTAATTACTCATTCTAGTTATCAGGACATCTCGGAACGCCCGAACCATCGAGCCGGATATATGATAACTCCCTAAAGAAGATGAGGAGGAAGATCGTATGAAGAAGGCAAGATTTTGGGCAATTTTCATGACCGGTTTACTGGTCTTCTCAACACTTACCAACGACTATATCGTAGCAAATGCAGAGGATCTGGATGGTATCGCAGAGACTACTGTCGAGGAACCTGTACAGTATGGCGCTGATGAGGGCTATGCGATGACAGTGGAAGCCGTTCCCTCTGAAAATACAGAAGCAGCCGGCGGAACTGTTTTTGACGGTTTCGTGGACATGCTCTCCGGCGGCGGTTCAGAAGGCTATACAGAAGGCGGCGCTGAGGAGTTTTATACAGAAGGCGGTGCTGCGGAAGGTTATGCAGAAGGCTTCACGGATGGCTCGGAAGGCTATGTTGAGGGTACAGAGGGCTTCGCAGAAGGCGGCGAAGAGTACACCGAAGGCGGTGAGGAATACATCGAAGGCGGTGAGGAAGTACTTGAAGAGGAAGTAGCAGAAGAGGTCGAAGAAGAAGTCGAAGAAGAAGTCGAGGAAGAAGAGGAAGAACTTTCCGAGGAAGAACTCGCAGCTCTGCTCGCTGAGACAGCTGTAGAAGAAGTTACTTATCCCGCAATTGATTTCGGTACATTTAGTGCTGGCGGAACATCGGTTACGATCTCCGCTCCCGAAGGGGCTTTTCCTAAAGGGACTACTGTCAGTGTTACATCCGTAGCTGCGAATGAATCAGCTGTGGAAGCCGAACTCGGCGAAGGAGAAGAGGTCAATAGAGTTGTAGCTGTTGACATCACATTTACATACGAAGGCCAGGAGATCCAGCCTAAGACAAGCATAAATGTATCATTCTCAAATCTGAATCTGGGCGGTGACTCCGTAGCAGTATTCCATGACAGTGGCAGCGGCCTGGATAAGGTCACTGATGTGGCAGATACCTCATCGGTTGATATCAGCGCATCCTCATTCTCGACATACTATCTGGTGGGTTATTACGAAGTGGATGCTACAAAGGAAGAAAAAGAAGCAGCATCTTTGAAACCGACGCTCGAAGATACTGACGAAGCTGATAAAACCGTTACGCAGATCACAGATGGTGTAGATGGATATCATATTAAGTTCAGTATCGGCTATGATACTAAAATGCCTAATTCAAGACCTCAGGTATATGGCGGAACAATTAAATACAGGGAAATAGATAAAGATACTTTGGTTAGGTTGAACGATGGAGATGTCATTGAATTTCCTTCCGGGGTAACGGACACTGATATAGCAACCCTGTATCCCGGATATCGTGTTGTATGGGAAACTTACGAGAGACAGAGCAAGAATGGGGGAAAGGAATATCATATCAACGGTAACCTGATCGGTGGTTATACGATCCGCTATGTTGACAGAGCCGGAAACCTTATCGAAGAAAAAACAGGCGAAGCCAGATGGAATACCTGGATCACAGCTGATAAGGAAATTCCCGGATGCAAATATGTCAGTGCAGTGCCTGGTAACTGCAAAATCCAGATAAACAAGACGAATGCGGCTGAAAATGTTATCACCATTACGTGTGACAAATTAGAAAATATCAATTATACCGTAAGACGTGTGATCAAGAATTCGGATCCGGAAGTTGTTCTCGATACGAAGGAGTACACCAAGGAGAATGCCACAGTCGGATCAGAGGTTAAGATTGACGATAGTGAAAGACGAGCTGATTATGTCAAAGATGGCATAACTTACAAATATCAGGACGCTATTCCGGGTTTTGCCAAACTCACCTTGAAGGCAGATCCTTCCGAAAACGTGATCACGCTGTATTATCTGCCGCAGAATGCCGGGTATACAGTTAAGTATTATTACGAAGATGCAAACGGCAACTTCATAGAGAATGAAAGTGAAGCTTATGAGGGCTTTGATACGACCATAGGCAAAGCTAAGTCAGTAAGTGCTGATTCCAGCAAAACTGTTGACGGAGTTTTCTACGAACTTGACAGCAGCAGTATTACGAAGATTAATTCCATCAGCGCTGATGCAAAGGCTAACGTATTTGAAATCAGATATAAGAGAGTAGTACCCAAGTACAGGATAGCTTATCATTACCAGAATCAGGGACGTAACGGTTATGATGTGGTTTATTCACAGGATATGCCCGCTGTAATAGGTTCCGATATTACTGTTACACCCGAAGCGACAGCAGCAAACGGATTTATCAACTTCTCCTATGATTCGGAAAATCCGGATAACAAGACAGTGATCCCTGCTTCGGAGATAGTTATATCGGCCGATGCGAGCAAGAATCAGCTGGATCTGTATTATACAAGACAATCCAACCTAGTATTCTTCTCGATCCTCCTTCCCGGTATAGCGGTACCGGATGATGCGAGTGTACAGAGTGAAGCCAAGTTTTCAACACAGGAGTTAGGAAAGGGTGTATGGCAGGGCTCAGCTGATGCTACTATCTTAAATCCCAACTCTGAATGGAATGATTACAGCATAGACGGCTCGATAACTACTAATTACAATGCGATAATTCCGGATAATGTTAAATCAGATATTAATGCCTGGCTTGCCACTAAATCGGAATATGCCGGTAAAACCGTGGACGATGTCGTGTGGTATACCTACAAGTGTGATAAGCAGAAATATGTTGACGGTTCGGTGGTTTCCCATTGGTATTTCAACGGATATGTACCTACCGATAATATCAAGTATAATACGGTAATCACAGTTAAAGCCGCTGATGCGACCAAGCCTTATGACGGCACTGAGCTTACGGCAGGTGTGACATATGATAAGGCAAGGCTTCCGCAGGGATACAGCGTAGTAGCTGAGACCACCGGATCACAGACGGATGCAGGAACAGGAACGAATGCGATAGTTCCCGGAACAGTTAAGATCCTGGACGCCGGCGGTAATGATGTAACAAAACAATTTAATGCTAAGAATATTAAAATAGATGATACACCCGGTAAGCTGATAGTAACACCTGCGACGATCAATATTTCCACAGGATCCGCAAACCAGACATTCACCAAGAGTGAATATGACGGCAGCTCGGTTGTATCGGATGTGGCAACCATCGATGGACTTGTAGCAGGGGAGACTGCAGAAATACATGCTACCGGTTCAGTTACCGGCGATCCGGACAGCGAAGAAGCTGTAACTGCAGATAATACATACGAGATTACATGGAACGGAACTGCAAAAGAGAGTAATTATCAGATAGGTCATGTACAGCTTGGTACATTGTCCATCAAGATAACAGCAGATCCTGAGCCCGAGCCCGAACCGGAACCCGAACCTACGCCGGATAATCCTACACCGGATAATCCGACACCGGACAACCCGACACCGGTTAACCCTACACCGGTTAACCCCACACCGGTCAATCCGACACCCGTTAACCCTACACCGGATAATCCGGCACCTGTGATAACACCTGAACCTGAGACCGTAACTACTACTGCAGAAGAGGTAGTTCCCGTAGCAAACGTAGCACAGACAGTTCAGGCAGTTGAGACCACGACCATACCTGATGAAGAGGTTCCTCTTGCAGGAGTTCTCGGAGCACAGAGAGGTATTGAAGCTGATGACTCATCCGTACTCGGACAGAGACGTGCAGCAGCAGAAGCAGGAGTTCTCGGAGCAAGACGTGATGCGGAGACATCCGATGCAAACCACATGGCAATGTATCTGATGCTCATGGGTATCGCTACTGGAGTAGGCGGAGCGTATACACTCAGCAGACGTAAGAAACATGAGAACTGATCCTGACAGATCAAAAACATTGAACGGTAATTAATGTAACGAGCGGTCGCAAATGTGCGGCCGCTCTTCTTTGTTTCGTATAAGATTTGGGGAGCAGATCATTCTGTTTTGCTATTAATGAGGACGAATTGTTAGAATTTATGCCCGAACGACAAAAAATCGAGTCGATTTAATGTTGATAAGCATGGTATAATTTATTAGATATTTTGTGTAAAGAAATATAGGGTCTGAAAAGGGTTTCACACTTTCTCGGAACGACCGAACCATCGAGCCGGATTTATCGTAAACCCCATACAAGACAGGAGGACACTGATATGAAGAAGACGAGGTTTTGGGCTATTTTTATGACCGGTTTACTGGTCTTCTCAACGCTCACCAATGATTGCATAGTTGCTGGCGCCGCAGAACCGGACGCTATAGAGCAGGACGCCCCTGCTCCTGAAGAATCAACTCAGAAGGGAGAAGCAGGCGTCTACAGTCTTGAAATTGACTATGAAAGCGAAGCAGAAGGCCTGGCATCCGGTGACGGCATCGAACTTACCACTCCTGCTTCGGGCGATGGCACAGCTCTTGGAGGAGCAAACGTCGAGGGTGAAGGCAAAGTCGAAGGCGAAGGCTTTATAGTTGACGGCGAAAAGGAGACCGGCGAAGGCGAAACTCTTGAAGGCGAAGGCCTTAAAACTGACGGTGTAAAAGCCAACGAAGACGGAGATGATGTCGATGCCGATGATGGAGACAAAGAAGACATCGATGAAGAAGACATCGATGAAGAAGACATCGATGAAGAAGACATCGATGAAGAAGACGCAGAGGAACTTGATGAACTCGAGGAAGAAGAGGAAGACGTCGAGTATCCTGCTAAGGATTTCGGATCGTTCGATGCCGGCGGAATGAAAGTGACTATTTCCGCACCCGAGGGGGCATTTCCCGAGGGCACAGAAGTGGCTGTTACATCCGCTTCATACAACAGAGCAGAGATCGAAGCTGAGCTGGGTGATGATGTTGAGATAGTATCTATCGCAGCAGTTGATATCACATTTACATACAAAGGAAAAGAAATTCAGCCTAAGAAGCGTATAAGCGTTACTTTTGGGAACCTTAGCGGTGAAGCGGATGAAGTTGTTGCATTCCATGATGACGGTGAGCTTGATCTGGTTGCAACTGTAGATGATGCGAACGCAGTTGATCTGTCATTATCTTCTTTTTCGAAATATATCCTGCTCAAAGTGAAAAAGATCAATGAAGAAACCGGAGAAGAGGAAGAAGTTGAAGAATCTGTTGAGGTATTTGACAACTCGGAAAATCCAGAATTAGTTAAGTTCCGTGTGGAATACAGTCACAGAGGTGATGGGGTTTCGGTGAGTGCGTTTGGCGGAGTCATCAAGGCGCGTGATCTGAATAAAAATGGGCATAATTATGACCTTAAACCAGATGAGATAATTGAAGCCCCTGAAGATGAACTGTACAGCCTTCTTGCAGAGAACGGCGTGTCGGGCTATACGATAAAGTGGAATGATTACGAAAAGGTTTGGAGTAACGAAAAACAGCAAACGGAGTATCATATAAACGGTTATCTGGTTGGCGGATATGAGATTCAGTATATTGATTATTCGACCAGAGAAGTAATTAAATCTGTTACCGGTGAAGCAAAGTGGCGTGATGTGATAACGCCGGAAGCGTTGGATGGGCAAACTGTTATCAGCGCTGTTCCGAAGGAAGGGACATTGACGATAAAAAATAAGAATGCGGCAGATAATGTGCTCAAACTTTATTGTTTGAAAGGCGATGTCGATGTAACGCAGGTAGCTGAATCTGCATCTGCACCTTCGGCTTCCAATACTGTTTATTTCAAAATTTTTATTGGCAACGGAACCTGTAAGCAAATTAGGGGAGATTATACAAATATTAAGGTAAGACCTGGCTTTGATGATCCTGATGCTAAGGATTATAAGGGAACAGATATAAAAGACTATATTCTTTCTTATCCTTCAACGATGAGCCAATATCTTGACGGAGGATTTAAAGGAAAGGAAATCGTTTGGACGAATTATCGTGTGGATGAACCCGGTAACCCCAAAAGTACTATTTGGTTAATTGGTACGTTGGCTGCAGAAACGGGATATACAGTTAATAAGTTTTATTCAGATGAGAACGGAAATTATAATTCGGAACCTGATGTTACGGAAACCATAACGACAGCCAAAGATGGTTCAGCTCTTCATGCAGGTGACAATGTAACGTATTCTTCCCCTGAGAGTGACAAGACCTATCTTGGTAACAAATATACATTGGATTCAGGGTTTAGTTCTCTCACGATAAACAGACTTTCTGAATCTATAAGTCAGAATATTGTCAATGTATATTACACAAGAGGCGGATCAAATTATAAGATCGTCCTTCATTACCTAAAACAGAACCACGTTGGTGAACAGAAGGTAACAATATCATCAGGTCTTAAGGCGGCTGTAGGTGATGAGATTAATTTTGTTGACATCAAGGATAAGCTTCCCGAGACAGACGCAAATGGTATCAGTTCGTTTAAGATAGCTGACGAAGGAGTAACAGCGAGTTTCACTCGTGAGCGGATTGAGGGCTTACCGCTTACAATAACTGCTAATTCAAAAAATAATGTGATAGATGTTTATTATGGCCGTGCGGAGAATATGGTATTCTTCTCGATTCTCTGTCCCGGTCAGGACCCTCCCGGCGGAGCGTTCCATGATAATATATACAAGTATTATCCCACCCTATATGACGGACAGGGAGAATGGAGAGGAAGCGGTGATGTGATCGATGATCCGAACAAACTTAAGGAAAGCGATTTTCCTTTTGACCTAAACGGAATCGATTTCAGCGATTATAATATCGTAATGCAGAATGACCTGAGAACCGGCAGACCGGTATCAGAAATGGTTGATGAGTACCTGGAGAGTGTAAGTAATGATCCTGCTAATGCAAAGTATGGTCTTTTCGGGCAAAGACTGACCGTTGTTTGGTACACATATAAGTGTGATATAAACTTCAATCAACCTAATGTTGATCCGAGTAACGGTTACGCGCTTAAAAACGGAAATCTTTGTAAGTGGTTCGTAAACGGATACATCAAGGCTCTTGGCCCTAAACCGGGATCAGTAATATACCATAGTAACTGGGGTGAAGATTCGACTTGGGGCGAGGAAATTAACACAGATCTGGAACAGTATGATATCCGTGGACTGGAAGGAGACAGAGCCTATCCGCTTACTCAGAACAGACCTGATTATGAATTTACCGGATGGGCACTTAAGAGTGTACCTTCAGACGGCGATAGTATCTATCAGCCAAAAAATAAATATACTATTCCTTCGGATGTAGTTTATCCTCTTGAGTTCTATGCTCAGTGGAAACCTGCCGATAACCCGCCGGACAACCCGCCGGACAACCCGCCCGATAATCCGCCCGACAACCCGCCGGATAACCCGCCGGACAACCCGCCCGATAATCCGCCCGACAACCCGCCGGATAACCCGCCCGACAATCCTCCTACGAACCCTCCGACGGATAATCCTCCGCCGACAGAGACGACGACCACGGTTGTTCCTGTAGTACAGACGACTACCATTCCCGGACAGCCTGTTCCTCTTGCAGGAGTTCTCGGAGCACGTAGAGGAATCGAATCTGATTACGCATCTGTTCTCGGACAGAGACGTGCTGCAGCAGAAGCTGGAGTTCTTGGAGCAAGACGTGACGCAGTGACAGCCGATGCAAACCATATGGCTATGTACCTGCTGTTCATGGGTATTGCAACAGGAGTCGGCGGAGCCTATACATTCGGCAGACGTAAGAAACGTGAAGATTGATCCGGACTTCTAAACAATAGTTGAACACAGATAATGTAACGAGTGGCCGCAAAATTGCGGCCGCTCTGTTTAGTTTTTTACAATCTGAATATTGATGGTATTTACGGATCAGGAGTCTGTTCGGGCACGTTTAAGCGCCTTTAAGATATGAAGTATAACTTCGGCATGTGATTCTTCTATATCCCTGGCATAATACAGGATGATCAGTTCCTCTTGTCTTAAGCGAAATCTTTTGCTGTTATAGAAATCCGAGAATTCCATATAGTCATGCAGTTCGTCTCTGTCAACAAACAGAGGAATGTAAGAGGGGATATCTCCGGAAATGTTCATTCCCTCATAGTCTTCCTCGGAATAATAGGTAGTGATGAATGAGAAGAAAACCTCTGCAGGGATCCTGTACAATTGGGCCAGGTTAAATATGGAGTTGACTGTTGGAGTATTTCGCCCTGTCTCGTAGTGTGAGTACGACTGCCTGACTAAATGCAGTTTATCTGCGACATATTCCTGAGTGTAACCAAAGATCTTTCTTGTCTGCTTGAGAAAACTGCCTATTGTTTTTTCGTTCATAGTTAGACCTCCTTTTGTTGAAGCAATGGTTTTGGGTTACATAACTATTGTAAATATTGCAGAGCATACACCGCTACTCTAATACATTGGAATTGTTAGCACTCTCCCTTGACGAGTGCTAATGAAAGTGGTACATTAATCTCAGAACAGCAAAAAAGGCTTAGAAAGCTGAAATATTGCGCGAAAAAGTGCATAAGAGGAGGTGAGATCATGAATATTCAGAAGTTTACGCAAAAATCAATAGAAGCGATCAATGCCTGTGAGAAACTGGCATATGATTACGGCAATCAGGAGATCGACGAGGAGCATCTGCTGTACTCGCTCCTGACCATAGATGATTCCCTGATCCTGAAGCTTATAGAGAAGATGGAGATCAATACCGATTACTTCCTTGGCAAGGCTGAGGATGCTGTTGCCAGACGTGTGAAAGTATCGGGTGCTTCGAACATATATATGAGTCAGGATTTAAACAGAGTCCTGCTCGGGGCAGAAGATGAAGCCAAGGCTATGGGAGATGACTATGTTTCGGTTGAGCACATTTTCCTCTCGATGCTGAGAACACCAAATAAAGCTGTCGATGCCCTTTTCAAGGATGTCGGGATCACGAGAGAGCGCTTCCTGACGGCTCTTTTCACGGTCAGAGGAAACCAAAAGGTCGTATCCGATAATCCGGAAGCTACATACGATACTTTGGCCAAATATGCGCAGGATCTGGTCGCGCAGGCCGCAAGTCAGAAGCTTGATCCTGTCATAGGACGTGACTCGGAGATACGTAACGTGATACGTATCCTTTCCCGCAAGACCAAGAATAATCCTGTCCTGATCGGTGAACCCGGTGTAGGAAAGACGGCAGTTGTAGAGGGGCTTGCACAGCGTATAGTACGCGGCGATGTGCCTGAGGGACTTAAGGATAAGAAACTGTTTGCTCTGGATATGGGTGCTCTTGTTGCCGGCGCTAAATATCGAGGCGAGTTCGAGGAGCGTCTTAAAGCCGTATTGGACGAGGTCAAAGCATCCAACGGCCAGATAATCCTTTTCATCGATGAACTCCATACGATAGTCGGAGCCGGAAAGACCGACGGCGCACTGGATGCAGGAAACATGTTAAAACCCATGCTTGCCAGAGGCGAGCTCCATTGTATAGGCGCTACGACCCTTAATGAATACAGGCAGTACATCGAGAAAGACTCGGCTCTTGAGAGACGTTTCCAGCCTGTAATGGTCGACGAGCCTACGGTTGAGGATACAATCTCTATCCTCAGAGGCCTTAAGGATCGCTACGAGGTATATCACGGCGTTAAGATCCAGGATAACGCGCTGGTTTCGGCAGCAGTCCTATCCGACCGTTATATCTCGGACAGGTTCCTGCCTGATAAAGCGATCGACCTTGTAGATGAAGCCTGTGCACTCATCAAGACGGAACTCGATTCCATGCCTACCGAGATGGATGAATTAAACCGCCGTATCATGCAGCTTCAGATAGAAGAGACAGCACTTAAGAAAGAGGATGATAACTTAAGCCGGGAGCGTCTGGAGGACCTGCAAAAGGAACTTGCGGAGCTCAAGGACAAGTTTAACTCCATGAAGGCGCAGTGGGATAACGAGAAAGCATCCGTAGATAAACTCAGTACCCTGCGTGAGCAGATAGATGCAATCAATTCGCAGATCCAGGTAGCACAGAGAGACGGTGACTATGAAACCGCAGCTAAGCTGACTTACGGCGAACTTCCTGCTCTGAAGAAAGAACTTGAGAAGGAGGAAAGCTCGATCCAGAACCGAGACATGTCTCTTGTACATGAGGCAGTGACTGATGAGGAGATAGCGAAGATCATCTCCAGATGGACCGGTATCCCCGTAGCCAAGCTTACCGAGAGTGAAAGATCCAAGACGCTGCACCTCGATGAAGAACTCCATAAGAGAGTCATCGGTCAGGATGAGGCTGTCACCAAAGTAAGTGAAGCCATAATGCGATCGAAAGCCGGGATCAAAGATCCTACCAAACCTATCGGATCGTTCCTGTTCCTGGGACCTACGGGTGTAGGTAAGACGGAACTTGCCAAGAGCCTGGCAGCCGCTCTGTTTGATGATGAGAACAACATGGTCCGCATCGATATGAGTGAATATATGGAAAAGTTCTCCGTATCAAGACTGATCGGAGCTCCTCCCGGATATGTAGGATACGAAGAAGGCGGACAGTTGACCGAAGCGGTCAGAAGAAAACCTTATTCGGTCGTGCTCTTCGATGAGATCGAAAAAGCGCATCCCGATGTGTTCAATGTCCTGCTTCAGGTGCTCGATGACGGACGCATCACGGACTCGCAGGGGCGTACCGTGGATTTCAAGAATACGATCCTGATCATGACCAGCAACATAGGTGCGCAGTATCTGCTTGACGGAATCAGAGATGACGGTACCATAGACGATGAGGCGACCGGTATGGTCACGGAAGAACTGAGAGCTCATTTCAGACCCGAGTTCTTAAACCGTCTGGATGAGATCATCATGTTCAAACCTCTGACCAAGGACAATATAACCGGCATAGTAGGACTGATCGTGGATGATCTGAACGAGAGACTCTCTGACAGATCCCTCCATGTGAAACTGACAGATGCGGCACGCGACCACATAGTAGAGGCGGCTTACGATCCGATCTACGGCGCAAGACCGCTGCGCAGATATATCCAGAAGTATGTGGAAACCCTTTCCGCCAAACTGATCCTATCCGGCGAAGTGGATGAAGGCGACACGATTGTTATCGACCTTGACGCCGATACACTTATCGCTAAAGTGGAGAAGTAAAAAACAGCCTCCTACGGAAAACAATTCAACGCAGGCACGCTCTCGCTACTTTCGCCCAGCAGCGGACGCTAGGCTCGTGAAGAACCTCGCCAAGCGCCGGCGGGCTCACAGTACCTGCTTATGAACTTGTTTTCCGCAGTCGGCTTTTCACCACTTCTCGTACGGACAGCTGTTGGCAGCGGTGAGAGCCCTGAGCTCCACGAAACAGCCGCAACCCCGGCACAGGCCCGCGTTTAAGCGTTCGCATTCCTGGCAGATCTTAAGACGCTTTGCATAGAGATCGTCAGGCGTACGAAGTTCGGGATCGATCCGGTCCATATATTCACTTAGGTCAAAATCAGCCCCCGAAGCCTCAATGAGGCATCGGGGGCATATGTTTTGTAATGATATCATTGCATCCCTGAGATTGGGGGATTAACCCATTACTACTTCTACATTTACTTCCTTCTTGGAAGGATCGAAAGGAATGATGCATCCGTCTACAGCCTGGCCGTCTACTGTCATGCTCTTTACGCCCTTTTCCACATCGGAAGGATTCTTAACACTGATGTTGTAGGTAGCACCGCGGAACTTACGTGTGACTTTGAAATCACCGAAGCCGTGAGGTACGCAAGGATCTACCTGAAGTCCCTTGTGTGTAGGATATACGCCGAGGATGTACTGTGAAATGTTGCAGAAGGTCCATGCAGCGGTACCGGTGAGCCATGAGTTCTTGCCTTCGCCGGGGATATATGCATCGTTACCTGCAACCATCTGGCAGTATACGTAAGGCTCGGTCTTGTGTATCTCGGAGATC
>JAEEGL016176342.1_pt1 | contig 14743 bp, 10 predicted proteins | sample 9134231 | NCBI WGS metagenome assembly JAEEGL01 (sample SAMN16246548, study PRJNA631951) | gut metagenome | biome: gut microbiome; feature: rumen; material: fiber-attached | host: Bos | place: Iran: Karaj | collected 2018-10 | reverse complement strand
TTCAACGCCCTCAAGGCGACGCCGTACAGGGACGTCAAGGCTGTGATCCTGGGACAGGATCCCTACCACGAGCCGGGCCAGGCCCACGGCATGTGCTTTTCCGTGAAGCCCGGCGTGCCGGTGCCTCCCTCTCTTCAGAACATATACAAGGAGCTGCACGACGAGACCGGCATGGAGATACCCTCCGACGGCTATCTCAAGGGCTGGGCGGACCAGGGCGTGCTGCTGCTCAATACCGTCCTCACCGTGAGGGAGCATTACGCCAATTCCCATAAGGGCAAGGGCTGGGAGATACTGACCGACCGCATCATCAGCCTGCTGGGCGAAAGAGAGCAGCCCATGGTCTTCATGCTCTGGGGCGCCAACGCCAGGGCGAAGAAGAGCCTGATAACCTCAAAGGACCATCTGGTGCTGGAGACCGTCCACCCGAGCCCCCTTTCCGCCTACAACGGCTTCTTCGGCTGCGGGCATTTCGTGAAATGCAACGAGTTCCTTAAAGCCCACGGCATGGAGCCCATAGACTGGAGCAAGAGACAGTAACAGAAAGGTATCCGGACTGTAAAGACATAAAAAGGCCCTGCGGAGCGCTTCCGCAGGACCTTTTCTTTGCTTATACCGCTGCTTTGGTCGGGGCGGCGATCATCCCAGTTTCATTGAAGCTTTGACCGTAACAGCGAGATCATTAAACAGTTTAAGAAGCAAATGCATAAAACCCATACACCTGCAACAAAGATTATTCCGCTTTTTTATGTTTGTATCTGTTAGCTAGCTGTGGTATATTATATTTGCCACACAACTATTTTATCTGAAGTATTCAGAGCATAGTGAATTCTATAAATTAGACAAAGACCTCGCCTTAGGGGAATGGGCGTTTTGCTATATGGCAAAAGCGCGTGCTCCCTTATGTGCATTTCTTTAAGGCGACTTAGGATTCACAGTTGTGTGGCAGCAACGGAGTTGGCGTTTTTCATGCGCAGCTCCATTGCTGCGCATTTTTATTTATCAGAGATCAAATTTCGTACACACATGGGAGGATGTTGAACAACATGAATAACGGAGAGTCAACTAATGTAAATGCAGTCGCAAAGATCGCCAAGGTATATGCGATCCTGAATGCCATCGCGTGGGTATTTATTGCAATCGAGCTCTATGATAATCTGCGTCTCGGCCAGGGGTGGATCGCATTCTTCTCTTTTGCGGCGGGACTCGTTGCCAGTTTTTTTATTTACTGCATAGGTGAAGGACTCCAGTTACTGCAGGACATAAAGGATGGAACACGAAAACCTAAAGAAGCTAGATTCGACCCTGAGGAGTTACCTGATCTGTAATCAATCATTATTCGGACCCCTAAACAATTCAATATTATGTGCACTCTCATATTGGAATTAGAGAGAGGAGATATATATTATGGTTGAAAGATTTCATAATTTGTTTGCATTACCCAAAAAGCTTTATCAGGAGACCTCACCGCTTATCATAGCGGCAGGCGCGCTGCTTAAGGATAATCAAACAGGCAGGATAATCGTACAGTTAAAACTCAAAAGCATTTCTCCGAAAACGATCAAAGCGGTCAAGGTCAAGATCGTGCAATTGGACAGCGCGAGAAAAGCTTTGGGAGAACCTGTTTACTATGATTATCTTGATCTTGAAGTCGGCCGTGACGAAGAATTCGGGCAGAAAAGCGCAATTTTCCTACCCGATACTGTTTCGCGCAGCTTTTCCGCGCAGGTATGTGAAGTTGTTTTTACTGACAGCAGCGTATGGCAGTCCACATCGGATATATGGGAGCCATTGCCGGAAGCTTCTTCGGTGCAAGAAAAAGGTTTGCTGGATCAGTATCGGCTGGAATATGGTCCGTCTGCTCAGTACATCATTCAGCAGTATAAGGACCTGTGGTACTGTGCCTGTGGGGAGATCAATCACAACGGTGAAGATATTTGCCACTCCTGTGGTAACACCTTATCAATGCTGCTTGTATGCGATTTTGACGAACTGAACAGGCATAAAGAAGAGCGCATTGTAAAGGAAAAGGAAGAACAGGAAGCTAAAGCAGAAGCAGAGCGCATTGCGGGGGAAAAAAGCAAACTGAGGCGAAAGAAAACCTTAAAAATATGCATACCAGCAGCAGTGTTATGTATAGCCGCGTTCTTCCTTATCACAAAAGTGATCATACCGAATCAGGATTATAAAGCTGCTGTCGAACTGTTTGAGTCCGAAGATTATGAAGGATCGATCAAAGCCTTTGAAGCTTTGGATGGTTTTAAGGATAGCACAGAGAAAATAAAAGAAGCGAACGAACTGATACTTGCTCGCGATTACTCAGCGGCAGAGGCTCTTCTGGAAGCGGAGAAGTATGATGAGGCGATCATGGCATTTAAAAGAATATATGATTATAGGGACAGCACAGAAAGAATTGCTGAAGCCAATGAATCGATGCTTGCTCGCGATTACGCAGCGGCAGAGTCCCTGCTAGAAGCGAAGAAGTACGATGAGGCAATAGCTTCTTTTAACTCGATTAGAGAATATAAGGACAGCAATGATAAAATAAAAGAGTGCAATTATCAGTTAGCGCTAAATATCTGGAACAATTTAGATAGATATGATGATACTTCTGTTGCGGCATCTGAGAAGAAAAAGGGGGAAATTGAGCGATTATTGGCCTATTTGAATGAAGTCAGAGGATATAATGATGATGTGGAGACCATGTATGCAAGTATTAGGAGAGTTGTAAGTGTAGAGAGACAGGATGCAGAAAGATATGAATTCTATTATAACGAATATGGTTCATTAAGCAAAGTTTGTCATTACGATTTTTCAAGAAAACTGTCTGAAAAAAGTTATATTTATGATAACGAAGGACGTTTGATGCAGGTCGTATATAAAAATGAATCTGATGAAGTGACACATACTTTTAATTACAAATACACTAATAGAATCCTTAACAAGATCGAAGATTCGGCTAAAACATATACCTATAAAGTCGATAGCCTCGGTAATGTTATTGAAAGCACATTTCCAGGTATATTTTCTAGTATTACTCATAATTATACTTATGATGGTAAAGGCAGACTGATAACCCAAGATGAAGATACTTATTATAAATATAATTCGAAAGGTCAGCTGGTAGAGATATTGCAGACAGCTGGTGATGTTTTTAAGGATTTATATGAACTAAAGATTGAATTTACATATGACAATGATGTATTAACGAAGATCAAAAGAACCTATGGAGAAGATTATTTTATGATCGCTATGCGGAATCAAACTTTTTCACGTGAATTCACATGGAAATACATAATAGTCACACAGAACAGTGACGACGCCACTATTATTGATGTCATACATGATTTTTACTATCCTGGATATAAGGAACTTTAATTTTCTGATAAATACTGTTTTGTGTGATGTCACAAAATAATTGTCGGATGAGTAATTATATTTAAGAAGAAATAGGGATTATAAAATAAGTATGGAAAATATAATAAAATCTCAGGCAATCAATTCAGCGGAAGAATTACGTGAATATCTTGAAGTAAAAGCTAGGGGACACAATTATTATAAGTATTATGCCCCCAAACCCTTTATAGATGAGATTATTAATAATCACTGCCTTTACCTTTCTACGGGGACTAATTGGAATGACACTATTGACAAAAATGAGTTTAATAGCGAAGGATCAGATCATCTTAATTTTGCATTGTGTCTTTCATATTCCCGTTCGGAAAGTGTTGCTATGTGGATGCTGTACAGTGGTAATAATGGTTGTATGATAGATTATGATAGTAAAATAATCAAAGAGGTATTATCAACACCGGTCATTTCTTTAGGATACTTTGATGGTCCATTTATTGAGGAACGCAGTGTTTCGTCAAAAGATTTTTCAATTAGAATAATCGACATCATTTATTATGGTGAAAGCAAAACTGAGGGTTGTTATTATGTAAAACGATCTGATGAAACTAATCAGGAATTTAATAGCATGATCGTCGATGATCTTAAATTGTGTAAAAAAACTACAGCATGGTCATATGAAAATGAATGTAGAATAATCGTATCGATCTCTTCAAAGTACAAAACAGAAAAAACGTCACATGTCAGAGTAATTATTGATGAGGAAAGCATAAACAGAATTAAGAAGCGTGTTTATGATTCGCCTAATACAATTGAATTAGCATATAACCCATGCAAATTAGCAGGAAAGATTAATTGGAATCTGTGTAGAGACTGTAAAGATAAATGCTATAAAAAAGATTGTCTGCTTAGGAATAATGAGAGATAACGATTTGTCTGTAATGACACAAAACAACCCTGCGGAGCGCTTCCGCAGGGCATTTTCTTTGCTTATACCGATTCTTTAGGCGGGCTATTCCGGTTGCTGCGAGCAGGCTTTAGGCGGGCTATTCAGGTTGCTGCGAGCAGGCTTTGTCGGCTATACCGTTGCCGCATGCGGGCTGTGGCAGGATATACCGCCGCCGCATATGGGCCGCGTCTGGTCATATCACTGCCCCGTGCGAGCCGCGGCAGGCTATACCGGCTGGCCGGCAGGGTCTTCTTCGGGCAGCGCGGCGGCAAGGCCTTTGGCCGTCCTCCAGTCAGCGTAGGCGTTCAGTTCAACTTCGGAGAGCTTGAAGGCCGCGCCGGCGACGAGTATGTCGTCGAGGTAGCCGACGACGGGGATGTCGTCGCGGATCAGGTCTTTGCCCTTGAGCAGGTAGAGCACCGCGCAGAGCATCGAGACGATGACCTTGGGCGAGACCTCGGTGTACTCCTTGGTGATGTATCCCCTGATCATGGAGATCATGAGGGGCAGTCTGGAAAGGCCCTCGCCTATCGCGGGGATCTCCTTCATCTTCGCTTCCAGGGCCTGCAGGGCGGATTCCACCTTGGAACCGTCCTTGAGCATCTCCTGGGCCTGAGCGGCGTATCCGCCCAGTATGCTCTTTGCTTTTTCAAGATCGATGATATTGTCCATTTTGGTTCTCCTGTTCGTTCGTTGATGGGGAGTCTCCGGCAGCCGTCTTATTTTTTGTAGACGATCCTGCCGCCGATGACGGTCATGCAGACGTCCATGACGTTATTGATGTCGGCGATGGGGTCTTTGGCGTAGACGGTGAGATTCGCGGTCTTGCCCGGCTCGATGGTGCCGTGGGTCGCGGATACCTGGCAGAGCTCGGCGGCGTTGACGGTGCCGGCCTTGACGGCGTCCCAGGGGGACATGCCGTCCTCCACCATCAGGACCATCTCGTAGGCGGTCTTGTCGTGGAAGTTGAAGGGAGTGCCGGCGTCGGTGCCCAGGCAGATCTTGACTCCCGCCTTATATGCCCTGAGGAAGGAATCCTTGTGGGCGTCGAAGGCGCCGTTGACCTTCTTGACCGCCCATTCGGGGATGCCGGCCTCCACGCCGTTCTTCTTGATCCAGTACATGGCGGAGAGGGTGGGGACGAAATAGACCTTGTTCTCCTTCATGAAGTCGAGGCACCACTGATCGAGGTAGAAGCCGTGCTCGATGGAATCGATGCCGGCTCTCAGAGCGTTCTTGATGCCCTCGGTGCCCTGGGCGTGGGTCGCGGTGCGGGCTCCGACCTTGTGCGCCTCCTGGATGGCCGCTCTCATCTCTTCCTCGGTGAGCTGGGGGGAGCCGGGCTCCACGCCCTTGGTCATTACGCCGCCGGTCGCCATCAGCTTGACCCAGTCGGCTCCGGCCTTGAGCTGCTCTCTGGCCGCCTTCCTGGCGTCGTCGGGACCGTCGGCCTCGCGCCCGCCGTTCCAGCCGTGTCCGCCGGTCATGCAGATGTTCTTGCCCGAGACCTGCATCTCGGGGGCGAGGATCTCGCCCTTCTTCTGAAGGTCTCTCATCTGGATATCGTAGTACTTTACGCCGCCTACGTCGCGGATGAAGGTGACGCCGGTCTCGACCAGCTTCCTCGCGTTGGCGAGGGCGTTGACGACAAAGGCGACGTCGCCGATATTGCCGCCGCCGTCAGCCTCGCCGCTCATCAGGATGTGAGTGTGGCAGTTGAAGAGACCGGGGCTCACATAGGCTCCGCCCAGATCGACGGTCTCGGCGCCTTTGGGGGCCTTGACGCTCTTGCCGACCTTTTCGATGAGGCCGTCTTTTACGAGTATGGATCCCATAGTGATCTTCTCGTTTACGACGTCCATGATGTTTGCGTTGGTGAAAAGAATGGCGCTCATAGATCTATTCCTCCTTAAGAACTATTTGGTTCCGTGATACTGGTAATAGCAGGCCTCGACGTTGCCGTTGAAGAGCTTGCGCCGGCGGTCGGCGGGACGCCCCATCTTTCTCTCAAAGGTCTTGTCCGAGGTGATGACGAAGACGGACCAGTCGGGATCGCTCTTCGTGAAGTTCTTCATGACCTTGTAGATGGCGTCCATCTGCTCCTGCTCGCCTATGCGCTGGCCGTAGGGCGGATTGGTGATGATGATGCCGCGCTCGAGCGAGAAGGGCAGCATGCCGGCGTCAGCGGGCTCCGCCCCGCCCCGGGCGGCTATGTCTCTCGCTCCGCTGCCGCAGAGCTCGGAAAGGGTCCTCTTTATGCCCATGGGCTTAAAGACTATGCAGTCGTCGACTCCGGCCTCGGCGGCGTTGTCCATCGCCGCTTCGACGGCCTTGGGATCGATGTCGCAGGCCAGGATGTGGAAGCTGCTCTCGTTGTCTATGGCGGCGTAGGCCGCTCTTCGCTCCTCCGCCCAGATCTCCTTATCGATGCAGTCCCAGCCCTCGGAGGCGAAGCGCCTCGAGAGGCCCGGGGCGATGTTTTTGGCGATCATCGCCGCCTCGATGGGGATGGTCCCCGATCCGCACATGGGATCGACCAGCACGCGGCCGGGCTTGAAGAAGCTCAGGCTTATCAGGGCCGCGGCCAGGGTCTCCTTGATGGGGGCGGTGACGGCGCTGGCGCGGTAGCCTCTCTTGTGCAGGCCCTCGCCCGATGTGTCTATCAGCACGCTGACCCTGTCCTTTAAGAACTGGAAACGCACGGTATAGTCGGCGCCGGTCTCCTCGAAGCTCTCGACGTCGTAGGTCTGCCTGAGCCTTTCGACGATGGCCTTTTTTATGATGGACTGGCAGGCGGGCACGCTGTGCAGGACCGATTTCACCGAAGTGCCGATGACGGTGAAGCGGCCGTCCAGGGGGATCCACTCCTCCCAGGGGAGGGCCTTGGTCTGCTGGAAGAGCTCCTCGAAGGTCACGGCTCCGAACTCGGCCATCTGGACGTAGACCCTGTCAGCGCAGCGCAGCCAGAGGTTAGAGCGCGCTATGGCCCGCTCGTCGCCGGTATATGTGATCCTGCCGTCCCTGGAATCGCTCACCTGATAGCCCAGGGCTTCTATCTCTCTTTTTACAACTGCCTCCAGGCCGAAGGTGGCGCTGGCGACGAGATCGAGTTTTGACATCTGGCCGCTCCCCGCGTATCATCACGCGTTCTGCGGGGCCTTTTTTCGGTCCCGCGATGAGGGTATGATAACAAAAAAAACCGCGATTGTAAATGGAACGCGATCCTTTCGGTCTTTCGGGCCGCGGCGGGAGCTTTTATGAGGAAACGCGCAAAAACCTTAAAAAATAAAGAGGCTGTTTGGCTTGCACTGACACTGTCTTCGTGCTAAACTTGACATGTATGAAATGTTCTCGATCAGTATTTCATATAACAGGTATATCTTTCTAACAAAGGAGAAAAGATCATCATGGCAAGAATTTGTGACAAGTACATCGAGGAAGTAAAGCAGAGATATCCCTATGAGCCTGAATTCCTTCAGACCGTAGAGGAAGTCATGTCCTCCATCGAGCCCGTGCTCCAGGCTCACCCCGAGTATGTTGAGCTGGGCATCATCGACAGGCTCCTCGAGCCCGAGAGGATCATCAGCTTCAGAGTACCCTGGACCGACGATCAGGGCAAGCCCCATGTGAACAGAGGCTACAGAGTACAGTTCAACAGCGCTCTGGGACCCTACAAGGGCGGACTCCGCTTCGCACCCAATGTATACCCCGGAATCCTCAAGTTCCTCGGATTTGAGCAGATCTTCAAGAACTCCCTCACCGGACTGCCCATCGGCGGCGGCAAGGGCGGCGCAGACTTCGATCCCAACGGCAAGAGCGACGCTGAGATCATGAGATTCTGCCAGAGCTTCGTCAATGAGTTCTACAAGTATGTCGGACCGAACGAGGACGACCCCGCCGGCGACCTCGGCGTAGGCGGCAGAGAGATCGGCTACATCATGGGCCAGTACAAGAGACTGACCAACCAGTATGACGGCACCTTCTCCGGCAAGGGCACCGAGAACGGCGGACTCGCGGGCAGAAGCGAAGCTACCGGTTACGGCATCGTATTCTTCGCCAGAGAGATGCTCAAGCACTACGGCGACACCCTCGAAGGCAAGAAGGTCGTTATCTCCGGCTTCGGCAACGTAGCCTGGGGAACCGCTCAGAAGCTCGAGCAGCTGGGCGCCAAGGTCATCGCTTTCTCCGGCCCCGACGGGTACATCCTTGATGAGGACGGCGTCCTGGGCGAGAAGGTCGATTACTTCCTCGAACTCAGAAACAGCGGCAAGAACGTCTGCGCTCCTTACGCAGAGAAGTTCCCCGGCGCCAAGTTCTTCCCCGGCGAGAAGCCCTGGGGAGTCAAGGCCGACCTCTATATCCCCTGCGCGATGCAGAACGATGTACATCTTGAGCACGCCAAGCAGATCGTTGCCAGCGGAGCCAAGTACTATGTCGAAGGTGCCAACATGCCCACCACCAACGAGGCTGTTGAGTTCCTGCAGAAGAACGGCGTAGCCGTAGGTCCCGCCAAGGCTGCCAATGCCGGCGGCGTTGCCTGCTCCTGCCTCGAGATGAGCCAGAACGCTCAGCACATCGTCTTCAGCCCCGAAGACGTATTCGCTCAGCTGGAAGGCATCATGGTCAACATCTTCAAGCAGATCGAAGATGCCTGCGCATACTACAACCTGGGCGACAACTTCGTAGCGGGCGCCAACATCGCCGGCTTCGACAGAGTCGCGAAGGCCATGAAGTGGCAGGGCCTCGTCTAATCCGCGAGGAAGACGATCGTCTTAAAGCTTTAAAAGCACAGAGCTCCGTCCGGGTATCCCGGGCGGAGTTTTTTTATGCCTTCGCGGGCGGAGGCTTGACAGTGGATGGCAGAAAATGTAAAATATTGACGACGACGGGCAGGAGAAGGCTTGAGAAGACCTCTTTTGCTTTTTTGTTTCGCGCAGGCCCTGGGGATACTGCTGGGTCTTTACACGTCCATAAGGCCGGTGGCGCTGACGGCGGCGCTCTTCCTCTGCGCTCCCCTGATATCCGGGCGGAAACGGAAGGAGAGGGCGGCGGATCTTGTATACGGCGCCGAAGGGGCCGGGATCGGGACTGAAGAGCCCGGAAACGGGGCGGCGGATCTTTCTTTTCAGGCTCTTATGGGCCGCCGCAGGGCGGTCTGTATCGTTTTGTGCCTGCTTTTTGTGCTCGCGGGCTTCGGCCGCGTGAGGAGCGAAGAAGCGAAGATCAGCGTCCTCGCGCCTTACGAGGGGCAGGACGCGCGGGGCCGGGGAACGGTAACGTCCTGCCGCGTGAAAAAGGGCTATTCCCAGCTGATCGTAAGGCTGGCCGAATGCGCGGGACCGGGCGAAGAGCCGGGTAGGGCGGATGAAAAGCTGCTGCTGCGCCTGGATGAGACCGATCCCGGGGCGGTCTTTTCCCTCGCCGGCAGGGAGATCGTGTTCTCGGGCCGGGTGAGCCTTCCCGACGGCAGGAGGAACCCGGGCTGCTTCGACTATCGCCTGTATCTTAAGGGCAGGGGCGTGAGGGCGGTCGTCAGCGCCGCTGCCGGCGGATACGAGGCGGGCGCGGTCAGGAACGTCCCCCTGAACTTCATCTCGTCGCTCAAGGGGCGCTTCCTCGTCCGGGCGGAGCCTCTTCTGGGGGAGGACGCCTTCGGCGTGGTCTCGGGCCTCATGTTCGGCGAGAAGGGCTTCCTTGAGGACAGCGCCTACGAGCAGTTCAGGCATAACGGCATCGCCCACGTGCTGGCGGTCTCCGGCCTGCATGTGGGGCTCCTCTATGCCCTGATCATGAAGCTGACGGGAGGAAGAAGGGATCTGAGGACGAGCCTCGCCGCTCTCGCCCTGCTTCTCATCTACGCGGCCCTGGCCGATTTCTCGGTCTCGGTCCTGAGGGCTTCCCTCATGATCGCCCTCAATATGCTGGCCTTTCACCTGAGGAGGCGCTACGACATGGTAAGCGCGGCCTCCCTTACCGCCCTTATCTTCACCCTCATCGACCCTTACCAGCTCTTCGACAGCGGTTTTCAGCTCTCCTTCACCGCCGCCTATTCGCTGGGGATAGTCCTGCCCTGGATGCAGGCGCGGGTCGTCAGGCTCTCGGACGAAAAAAAGAGCGACCTCATCTTCTACACGGGGAGCCTCGCCGCTCCCTGCCTTGCCGTGCACCTGGGCATGCTCCCTTTGACCCTCTTCCACTTCCTCTGCTGGTCGCCTTTGAGCCTTCTGATCAATCCCGCCGCCATCGCCCTCGCGGGCCTCATACTGCCCGCGGGGCTCGCCATGTTCGCCTTTTTTATCCTCGCTGCTGCCTTTGAGGCCCTGGGCGGCGCTTTCGGTTTACTCTCCCTGCCGGCCAGGCTGCTCTTCGCGGGGGCCGCGGGCCCGGCCCGGGCTCTTTCCTCGGCGCTGCTGGGGCTCGCGTCCCTGGCGGAAAAAGCGGGAGAAGTCCTGCTGGGAAGCTTTGACGCTCCCGCTCCTCCCCTCGGCCTCATGGCCCTTTATTACGCGCTCTTCTTCTGGTATTTCTCCGAGACCAGATATATCCTGCGGAGAAAGCGCAGGACCGGCCCGCTCTGCGCCGTGCTCATACTGCTGATCGCGTCGTCCTGCGTCCTGCCGAAGGCCCTGGGCGTGAGCGCGGACTTCATCCCCTGGTCCTACGGCCGCGCTCCCTTCACCTTTCTCGACGTCGGCCAGGGGGACTGCCTGCACCTTCATTCTCAAGGCTTTGACGCGCTGGTCGACGGCGGGGGCAGGCGCGGGAAGGATATGGCGGAAGACGTGCTCGTGCCCTACCTGCTCAAGCAGGGGGTGAGAAAAGTCGACCTTTGCGTGGTGACGCACCTCGACGAGGATCACTGTCTGGGGCTGGAGCAGCTCTCGCGGAGGATGGATGTAGGCTGCTTCGCCTTTCCCGCCGCCTGTGAAGGCGATGAAAGGCTCAAGGGCTTTATCTCAGAGCGGCAGATCTTCCTTTCCCGGGGCGATATGCTCGAGCTGGGGGAGGGAGCGGTCCTCAGCGTCCTTTCGCCGCCCGGGGGACGGCCAAAGAGCCCGGACGACAACGACGACTGCCTGGTGATCATGGCGGAGGCGGAGGGCGTCAGGGCGCTGCTCACCGGCGACGCGACCGCTTATACGGAGGCGGAGCTCTCAAGCCTTTACGGCGCTGAGCTCAGGGCTGATATCCTCAAGGCCTCGCACCACGGCTCCGCCTATTCCAACAGCGAGGCCTTCGTCAGGGCCGCGGATCCCGCCTTTTTCGTCATCTCCTGCGGCAGGGGCAATTCCTACGGCCACCCGGCGGACAGGGTCATTGATTTGCTGCGGAAAAACAGTATAATATATGGAAGGACAGATGAATGCGGCGCGCTGATCATCAGAAGGAGCCCCAAAGGGCTTTACGCCGTGAACGCGGCCGGAGACAGGACATGGCAGATCAGATGAGGCCCTCGGGGGCCGCAGAACACCCCTTCAAGACCATAAGGAAGATAATGAGCGCGGCGGAGCAGAGCGGGACCTGGCCGAGGGTCATGCTCCTTTACGGCGCCGAGGGTTACCTCGTGAACTGGGCCTGCGGATATATAAAGGACTGCGTGGTGTCTCCCGCCGTGGAGATGCTCGACTACACGCGCCTTTCCGAGGATCTCGCGAGAGCGTCCGAGATAATCGCCGCCTGCGAGACCCTGCCCTTCATGTCGAAGAAGAAGCTCGTCACGGTCGACGCCGACCCCTTCTTCGCCTCCTCCAAAGACCCCGAGGGGAGCGACGACAGCCGCGTCCTGGCCGAGTACCTGCCGAAGATCCCGGAGACGGCCCTGCTGCTCCTCGTATGCTCAAAGCCCTCCAAGACCAGGGCCCTTTATAAAGCCGCGGCGAAGAGCGGGCTCGTCTTCGATTTCGCTCCTCTTGACGACGCCACCCTGAGAGGCTGGATACAAAAGCGCCTCGCTTCGGCGGGAAAGAGCGGCGACAGCCTCATGTTCCTCAATTTCGCCAAGGCCAGCGGCTACGGCGACAAGGACAGCGATTACGATCTCTACAACCTCGAGAACGATCTTAAGAAGGTCATCGCCCTCTCGGCGGGGAAGGAGATCACCCGCCAGGAGCTCTTCAAGATATATTCTCCCCCTCCCCAGACCAACGCCTTCACCCTGCTGGACTCCGCCTTCTCGGGCAACAAGGAGGCCGCCTACCGCATACTGGCCGACTCGGTCGACATGGCGCAGGCCTCAAAGCAGATGGGCGTGGTGCTCGGCTTCATCGCCCTCATCTGTTCGCAGCTCGAGATCATGGTCGAGGCGCGGGAAAGAAAAGAGGAGGGCCAGGACGTCGACCTCATCGCCAAAGAGATGGGGACCAATCCCTACAGGCTCAAAAAGGCCATGCAGGCGGCTTCCAAAAGGAGCCTTGACAGGCTCAGGGCCAGCCTCGACCAGGCCTACCAGATGGAACACGATATCAAGAACGGCATTATGGAGCCCAGGCTCTGCGCCGAGCTCTTCATCGCGGGGCTTTAGATCATGACTAATATAAAAAGCCTTACAAGAGAAGAAAGAAAGGCCTTTCTCAGGGAGATGGGCCAGCCGGCCTACAGAGAGAAGCAGATCTTCAAGTGGATATGCCGGGGAGCCCAAAGCCCGGACGAGATGAGCGATCTGCCTCTTTCCTTAAGGAACGCCCTTAAGGAGAACGCGGGCTTTGAGAGCCTTAAGATACTCTCCTTTCAGCAGTCCTCCGACGGCACCCGCAAGTATCTTCTCGGCCTTGACGACGGGAACTGCGTCGAGGCGGTCTTCATGCGCTACGATTACGGCAACTCGCTCTGCATCTCCACCCAGGTGGGCTGCGCCATGGGCTGCCGCTTCTGCGCCTCGACCATAGGCGGCAAAGCAAGAGATCTTAAGGCCTGGGAGATGCTCGACGAGTATATCGCGATATGCCGTGACACGGGCGAGAGCATCAATCACCTGGTCCTCATGGGCATAGGCGAGCCCTTCGACAATTACGCGGAGCTTTCCCACTTCCTTAAGGACATACACGATCCGGAGGGCATAGGCCTGAGCTACAGGAACATCACCGTCTCCACCTGCGGCATAGTGCCGAAGATAGAGGCTTTCGGGGATGATTTCCCCCAGGTGAATCTGGCCATCTCCCTGCACGCCTCCAGCCAGGAGGAAAGAGAGGCCCTGATGCCCGTAGCCAGAGCCTACGATATGGAGAGGCTGCTCAGGGCCTGCCGGGCGCACGGCGAAAAGACAGGAAGAAGGGTGACCTTCGAATATACTCTCATAGAGGGGAAGAACGACAGCCTCGAGAGCGCGAGAGCCCTGGCGAAGCTCCTGAAAGGCATGCTCTGCCATGTGAACCTCATCCCCCTCAACCCGGTCGCCGAGACCGGCCTTAAGGCCTCCGCCCGCGAGCGGGCCGAAGCCTTCCGCTCCTATCTTGAGGATCACGGCGTCCCTGCCACCATCAGAAGGCGCCTTGGTGCGGATATAGACGCTGCCTGCGGGCAGCTGCGCAAGAACAGTTCAACGGAGGTAGAACGATGAAGGAAAGACTCAAAGAAAAACTCAGGACCCTTACGTCACTTATAGGCGTTTCCGGAAGCGAGCATCAGGTGATCGCTTATCTGAGAGATCAGCTGAAGCCCCTCGCCGACGAGGTCACTGTCCTGCCCTGCGGCGACGTGATCGCCAGATTCGACAGCAAGAAGCCCGGACCCTCGATGATGATAGCCGCCCACGCCGACGAGATAGGCTTCCACATCAGGAGCATAGACAAGAACGGTTTCATTTATTTCGGCATTTATGGAGGAGTCCAGCTCAAGACCGTCCTGGCCAGCAGAGTCCTCTTCAACGGCAGCAAGGGCGTGGTCAAGGGCGTCGTGGGACTCACTCCCGGCCACATCACTCCTCCCGAGGACAGGTCGAAGATACCCGCGATGGACGACTGCTACATCGACGTCGGCGCGACCTCGGCCGAAGAGGTCTACGAGATGGGCCTTGAGGTCGGCACCACCGCCGTGGTGGAGAGCCCCCTCACCGAGCTCAACAGGCCGGGCCTCGTCACCGGACGCTGCATAGACGACAGAGCGGGCTGCGCCGCCCTGCTTGAGCTGGCCGAGAACATCAGGGCCGGCAAGATCGAGTATCAGGGCGTGATCTACATCGTGATCACAGTCCAGGAGGAGACCGGTCTTCTGGGCGCCATCCACGCTTCGGAATACGTCAAGCCCGACTGCTTCATCGCTGTCGACACCGCTCCCTGCGGCGGCACCCCCGACGTCCCCGAGAGGAAGCTGCCCACCAAGATGGGCGGAGGCCCCATCATCACGATAGGCGATATGACGAGCCCCGTCTCCCGCATCTTCCCCAACCAGGGCCTGCTGGCCTTCGCCAAGAAGTACGCCAAGGAGAACGGTATACCCCTGCAGAGA
>JAEEGL015896495.1_pt1 | contig 14743 bp, 13 predicted proteins | sample 9134231 | NCBI WGS metagenome assembly JAEEGL01 (sample SAMN16246548, study PRJNA631951) | gut metagenome | biome: gut microbiome; feature: rumen; material: fiber-attached | host: Bos | place: Iran: Karaj | collected 2018-10 | reverse complement strand
TTACATTCTTCGATAACTCGAGGCACTGCATTGGGCAGGCAGCGAGGCATACACCACAACCTTTGCAATGTTCGGTATCGATTACGATTTGTCCTTTAAATGCCATAATATTAGTTTTATGTGATTAATAATTATTGTAAATTGATGTCAAATTTCCAATTTGCAAAGATACAATCTTTTTTTCAATTAGACAAATTATTTTTTAAACATCCCTCCTCTCTCTCGGCTATAGTACAGACAACCTATTCCGAAACGTTTCTGTATATTTCTGTAATACATATTGCTGCATCATATTCTCGAAGGTAAAAAAAATGTGCTGTTGTATCTGACGCGATAGGGGAGAAAACTGGTCGTGCGGCAGGGTGGAGGCAGAAAACAATTTCACGACTCCCACAGCGCATTTCCGGCACTGTGCAAGTCGTGAAAACAAAGTTTGGGCGAAGCCTTTCCTACCACTTAAAGCCTATGGTTACCAAACCTGTGAATAAGGAGGGGATGGTCTCGCTCATTTTAATACCATTGCCTAAGTCGTCCATGAAGAAACTGTCGGAAGAATTGACCGAGGAGAAGTCGAATGCCACATAGGTGTAGCCGGCGTGGAACGACACATAGAATGCTTCGCCCAGATAGTAGGTCACCCCTGCGGTGGCATCAACACCCAGATAGATGGAAAACGGAGCACCGCTGGCATGGAAATAGTTGTCGTTGGTTTCGTACACGGCACCTTGTGCATTAGTGATTTTGCAGTTGGCCTTGGAACCGAAAGTCACCCCTTCGGCAATGCCCACTCCCAGCGACACCGACAGTTTCTCGGGCTGGATGTAGTAGGCCAGGTACACGTCCTCGTTGATGCTGACGCGTTTCGAGGTGTAGTCGTAACTAACGGTGTTTATGCCCGAATTGGTGGTTTGCAGGAAGTCGGCCTTCCACTTGTTGGGCGAATAGGCAATCCAGCCTTGGAATCCGAAACGGAAATTGCCGGAGACATCCTTCTCCCTCCCGCCGAAGAGACCGAAAGAGGGAGCCGTAAATCGCGAAAAACTCTTTTCGTCGAAAGCAATCGACTTGTCGGTTCTGAAGATGGGCGTTTTTGCCATGGGTATGGCCAGACCGCCGCTGATGCCGAAACGCTGGTCACCGTCCCAGATGAAGATGGTGAGGTTCTGTGAACAGACTTTGCCGATTCCCATAATGGTCAGCAAAGCGAGGAGCGAGAGTGCTTTTCTCATAATTTGTTTGTTTTTTAATTGTTGTTGTTATTGTTATTGATTATTGATAATCAATTAATTAGTTGGGGTGGGTACGACATGGGTGGTGAATCGTTCCGCAAATGCAAATATACACATTTTTCTGAATTCGGATTCTTTTTGTGTTTTTTTTCACTGTTTTTTATTACAGAGAATGAAGGCTTCTGCTGCTTATTTCATAGAGCGCCTGTTTCTCGCTTGTTTCCTGCTTTTTTTTCGGTTGTTTTACACTTTAAAAGTGTAAAACAAGTGTAATACAACTGGGGAAAAAGTGTAAAACAATCGAAAATGGTGCTGCGGGCAATATCATGATGTGGCCTCCCGCTACCGTTTCACTGTGAGTTTCTGTGTGCTTGAGCCTTGTGTGGTGATTATGGTGACGAAATACATGCCTTGTGCCAGTGCGTCCACATGCAGCAGGGTCGATGGTTCGCCTTTTTCAATGGTTTGCCGCAGCACTTTGTGTCCTGTGGCATCAACCACTGTTATGATTCCGCCATTGGGTGCCTTGCCAGGCAGGATGCATTGCACACTGTTGCCGGCAGGGTTGGGCATCAGCCGGAAAGACAATCCGCCGGATGCAGGTTCGTCTGTTCCCAGAGGGTTGCCGAAGATGGCAGTGAACGATGTATCCTGTGTCACAACAAGGCGTTTGGGGTTTGAGGTGTCGCCGTCGTTCCATCGCTTGAAACGGTAAGGAATCCATGCCTGGGCACTCAGCACTGCGGTTTGCCCCTCTTCATACACTCCTCCGCCATCCACTCTTCCCCTCTCGGGGTTGTTTGCCTCCGCTGTCACGGTGAAACGGTTCGGGATGTAAAACCTTGTGCCGTCCGACCAGTCGCTGTAGAAATCCCATCCGGCGTCGTGGCATAATGAGCGAATATACGCCACATATCTTACGGCAGTTTCCAGGCTGTCCAGCACCGCTTCGGGGTTGCTGCACGGAATGAGGCTGCAAGAGTCGGGCGGCGTGCCCTCCACACCCCATGCCACTTCCCAGCCAGTGGGCAGGCTGTCGCGTCTCCACGACAGGCGTACACGTCCGCTGTCCATTATATCGGCTTGTACTGTTCTGATTTTTAGGCAGTCGGGATGTTCTACTATTGGGAAAATCAGAGTGTAACCACTTAGATACCTATAAGATACCCTTCTTCTTCCATCGTAATCCCAATATTCATGCCGGTATTTCTGTAAGATTGGCAAACATGAGGGTGAATCGTAGGAACAGGGAGGAATACGATTAGGAGGCGGGCCTACTAAAGAAGATACACCTTCGCTGTATCGGTAGCCATCGTATTGGTGGGGGGGGTCAGAGTGAGTCCAGCTGAAATTGTCGGTGTTTCCGATATAGAAAGAGTCGTTCACAATAACAGGCTTGTCGAAGTAGTAGGTATACAATGGTAGAACAATTTCGGTCGGCGATCCGTTCCTGCAGCAGTCAGCACCATAATCGACATATCCCGGATATGTTGTAATCTGTATGTAATGGTGAGAATCGGTAATATTCCATTGCACCTGTTCCACCCTCACAAAAGTGTCGGGGCGGGCGTCGCACAATAGCAGATATTCGTCGGTTTCCATTGAGTCGAAGACAAGTCCCCATGGAGGCGTGTTTCTCAGTACAAATAATGCAGCAGCTAATCCCACAATTTTCAGCGGACGGTCAGTATAGTTATATCGGAGAAAGCATTCACTTGCATACCCATGATAGAGAATTCCGTCGGAGGTGTCAACCCATGGTGTGACCCACCAGTCATTATAGTAATAGTTTGGTTGCCGTGGCATAAAGTCTATTGTGTCGTCATAGCTTTGAGACATGGCGTTTACACCAAACAATATGGCAAGAAAAGCAATGATAATTTTCTTCATATTAATAAACATTTTTTGTGTGGTTTATTCTTCGCATCGCACAAGCAGTTCCTCGTATTCAAGCGATGTCGCCTTGGTTGTCGTTGACCGCAGAAAGGGATTTGCAGTAAATGAATAATTTCTGATAGTCAGAGTCTCTGTAACAATGTCGCAGTCCAGTTGGTAACCTTCATGGCACGGTGTGGCAGGGATTGACGGAATGTTTTCGCTGGCAATGGACAGCAGTCCGCCCTCGTTGCCAGTTGCCCAGTAGCCGCCTGTGGTTTTTACATCCATCCTGTCCAGCACTGTACCCGGAAAATATGAAATGTCAACGTGTCCTGTGGCAATACCTGAAGGGGTGTAGGAAAATATAGAACTCTCCACGCTCGGCACTGTTGTGGTGATGGCATCCTGCAACAGCAGTATGCGCGGCACCGAGTTGTCGTAGCACAGCCGTTGCCCTTGAGAAAGAAGTATCCATCGCCCGTTGGGTCTTCCATATAGCCTATAGCGTTACCTGTTCTCCAGTCCTGAACCAACGACTTGGTGGATTGCCATGTGATGGCATTCCATCGAATGTAAGGCTGGGCCGAAATCCCCCCTTCAATGGTTCCAAAGACTAAAAAAAATAAAAATACTATTATGTTGTGGCGTTTCATAGGTATTTGATTTGTAGTGATATATTGAAAATCAAGTCTTGAAAAGTTAACTATCATCAATCTGCAAATATACATTTTTTTTTTATTTGTTTGTTTTTCTCTTTTTTTGAGTACAATTTATCAAGAGTGGAGGTTGGAACATGATGATGTAGTGGATATGAGTTGATAGAGCGTTGTTTGGAGGAGGGTGGATAAGGGGTTGAGGGGTTTTTCAACAATGATTGTGGAGAAAAAGGGGCGGCGGAAGGGTCACGGTGTGCGTTTTTTTTCGTATTTTTGCAGTTCCAAAACCCCGCACACTATGGCAACAGAAGAAGACAACAACCTGCTACAGAACGGCTCGGCCGACTACACCGATGAGAGCATCATCCATCTTGAAGATATGGAGCATATCCGGCTGAGACCGGGTATGTATATCGGTAAGCTGGGCGACGGCTCGTCGCACGATGACGGCATCTATGTCCTCATAAAGGAGGTGATAGACAATGCTATCGACGAGTTCTCGTCGGGTTTTGGCAAGCGTATTGACATGAGCATCAATTTTGCCGAGCGCAAGGTGAGCATCCGCGACTATGGCCGCGGCATTCCGCTGGGTGTGATGGTGGATGCGGTGAGCAGGCTGAACACCGGTGCCAAGTACGACAGCAAGGTGTTTCAGAAGTCGGTGGGCTTGAACGGTGTGGGTACCAAGGCGGTGAATGCGTTGTCGAGCTGGTTCAGGGTGCAGTCGTTCCGCGAAGGGAAGACGCACTTTGCCGAGTTCTCCGAGGGTAAGCTTACTTTGGACAGCGGTATCATCGACTATAGTCCGGCCAGCGAGCTGGACGCCACTGGTACGCTGGTGGAGTTTGTGCCCGACAGCAAGCTTTTCGGCAATTTCCATTTCATCGGCGAGTACGTGGAGCGGCGAGTATGGAACTACTGCTATTTGAACAGGGGACTGACGTTCTATTATAATGGCAACCGCTATTATTCAAAGAACGGCTTGCTCGATTTGCTGGAGCATAATATGGAGGGTGAGCCCCTGTACCCCATCATCCATATCAAGGATGAGGACTTCGAGGCGGCTTTCACGCATGTCAACGGACAGAATAGCGACTATTATTATAGTTTCGTCAACGGCCAGCACACCACCGAGGGCGGCACCCACCAGAGTGCTTTCCGCGAGGGGTATGCCCGCGTGGTGAAGGAGTTTTACAACAAGAAGGAGTTCTTGCCCGAGGATGTGCGCCAGGGGCTTGTGTGCGCCCTTTGCCTGCGTATTCAAGAGCCGGTGTTCGAGGCTCAGACCAAGACCAAGCTCGGCTCCACCCATTTGGCTCCCAACAAGCAGGACGGCACCAACGACAGTCCGTTCCTCAAGACTTATATTCTTGACATCCTCAAAAGGCATCTGGACAATTATCTCCACATGCACCCCGACACGGCCGAGATTCTGTTGGAGAAGATTCAGGCCAACGAGAAGGAACGCAAAAGCATTGCGGGCATCAAGAAACTGGCCAAGGAGGGCAGCCGCAAGGCGAGTATCAACAACAGCAAGTTGCGCGACTGCCATGTGCACTACAACAGCAACCACGCACGCCGGTTGGAGAGCACCATTTTTATCACCGAGGGTCTCTCGGCCTCGGGCAGCATTACCAAAAGCCGCGATGTGGAAACGCAGGCAGTGTTCAGTCTTAGGGGTAAACCGATTAACATGGAGTCGGAGGACAAGGCCATGGTGTATAAGAATGAAGAGCTGAATTTGTTGCACAATGCTCTCGACATCGATGACGGCATGGAGAATTTGCGGTATAATAATGTTGTTATAGCTACCGATGCCGATGTCGACGGGATGCACATCAGGCTGCTGTTGCTGACGTTCTTCCTCAAGTTCTATCCCGAGTTGGTGCGCACGGGGCATGTCTATATCCTTCAAACACCGTTGTTCCGGGTACGCAACAAGCAGAAGACTTTGTATTGCTACAGCGACGAGGAGCGTATAAAGGCCATCAACAGCATCAGCAATCCCGAAATAACACGCTTTAAAGGTCTTGGCGAAATATCACCCGACGAGTTCAAGGGGTTCATCAACCAGGATATGAGGCTCGACCCTGTCATTCTGCACAAGGATTTCGACATTCATGGTGTGCTGCGCTTCTATATGGGTAAGAACAGTGCAGAGAGAAGGAACTTTATTATGAAGAACCTCCGTGTGGAGGATGATGAAAGTATCGTGGTGGCCTGAGGGATAAGGGACGGCTATTCGACCAAGATGGGGGTGAGTCTCATGTGGTCGAGAATGGCGCGGCTGTCGCCTTGGGTCTCGTTGTTCAGTTCGTAAATCAGCACCAGGGTTTGAGAACCCTTCTTCAGGTGTACCCGCACGGGGGTGCTGTATCCCCAGTCGGTCCAGATGTCTTTGCCGCGTTGAGGGAAGATGACACAACCGGCTTGCTTGCCGTTTGCCCAGAGCATACGGCTGACACATTGGTCTCCCGACACCGGGCTGCCGTTTCCGTTGGCATAGCGGAAGTCTACTGCGTATTCGCCGTCGGCGGGGACATCAATATTGATGTTGATTTGGGTGTTGAGAGTGGTGGTGATTTCAACGGCTCCGCTGCAGCCATATCCTTTGCATTTGTCGAAGGTGGAGGGGGTGGCATATTGTGCCATGTCGAAGGTTCGGCTGTATTTCAAATCAAAGTGGGCGAGGGGTTCGCTGGCAAAACTCTCGTTGCCTTCTTCGTCCACGGCAATCACCTGGTATTCGGCATAGCCGTCCTCGTCTGGGATGTCATAGAAATTGGTGCCTGTCAGGCTTTCGGGTTGGATGGCAATGGTGCTTCCGTTGCGCAGCACTTTGTATTCCTTGGCTCCGGTGGATTGTTGCCATGCCATGCGCGAGGTGCCGTCGAGCCAAGCCCGTGGCGTTTCGGGTGCGAATACGGCAGGCAAGAGGGTGTAGTTGTCGTAGTTTGAGAAATCGTTGTTCATCACCAGCCGGATGCTGTGGTGGCCTGTGGTGGAGGCTGGCAGGAGTGCGTCTTTTTGTTTTTTGCCGTCAATGTAGAAGGCTTTCACCCTGTCGCCATGCCCTTGGATGGAGATGTCGAGCACGGCTTTGCGGTATTTGACGTTGTTCAATTGCTTTTTGTTGGTCCATGCTTTGGGGACAACGGGATTGAAGGAAATGCCCTCTTCGTCGAGACTGATGCCGGCAAGGATACGCAGGGGTATGCTGGCGTTGGCGGCGATGCTGAGGAGCGAGTTACCGGCATTGGCGACGGTGGAGTAGCCGCCCGTGGTGGCCAGAGTGCTCTCTTTGTTGGTGGCCATCAAGGCTGTCGGGCGGTAGAGGGCGGCAATGCTTTGCACAATGGCAAGGGGGTTGCGGGTTGTGGCTACAGCCCAAGTCCAGTAGGCTTGTATGTATGGCCATACGGCATTGTTGTGGTAGTAGTATACATTGGGTATCTGGGGGCTGAAGCAGGGCGTGCCGTAGGGGGTTGTGGGCATGGTGCGGACAATGCGCTTGGCGCGTTGCTCGTCGGCGATGCCGAAGAGGATGCACATGGCTTCGCCCATGGTTTCGCTGCGAGGCGAAAGGGTATGGCTCATGCGGCCATAAAGGAACTGCCCGTAGTAGCCTTTTTCGTCAATCCAAAGATAATCGTTGATGGCTTTTTTGATGCTGTTGGCTATTGTTTGGTAGTGGTTGGACGAAGTCTTGTCGCCGCAAAGTGCGGCCATGCGTGCCGCAATCTCGTTGGCACGGAAGAAAAGGGCATTGGTACTCAGACACTCCGACAGCGAGATGTCGGTGGGCTGCATCCATGAGGGGTAGACCTCTTTGCGGCAGTTGGGTAGCGACAGTTCCCCTCGCACCAGACCTGTCGAGGGGTTGTAGATTATCTGTTCGTCTTGTTCCAGGCTGTGGCGTACGATTTCGTAGCAACGTTGCAGCCACATCTTGTCGCCTGTGGCAAGATACACCTCCCATGCCCCTAACACCCACACGGCACGGTCTGTCGTCACCGGCCATGCGCCGCCGGTGCCGTTGTCCTGCATTATTTTCCCGTCCTTCACTCTTTCCATCAGGCTGCTTTGGGCGGCCTCGGCATCCATCAAAGCCAGCGACAGCAGGGTGGCGTAGCCCAGGTCGCGGGTGTTGGCCACGTCTCTTATGGGGCTGGAATGCCAAGCCTTGTCCGTACCCCAAAGGTTTGTCAACTCCTCAACCGAAAGGTTGTAGAGAGTGTTGCTGACCGGTACATCGCTGGAGAATAGGGGATAGCTGTTTTGTGTTTTCTTCTGTATCCATTTCTTGGGGCCAATAGTGCTGGTGAGGGCATTGTCGGCCACAATGTCGGCGTGGTTGTCGCCCTCCACCACCTTGCGGGGGTAAACAGAATATTGTTCCGACTGGTACAACGGAGCCTCCTGCGCCATAACGACGTGGCTCAAACAGGCAAAAAACAATATGATAGATACTTTCCTTATCATGCTCTTGAATTTTGAATATGCAAAAATACAAAAAAAAACTAATATGGTAAGAAAAATGCAATTATCCCCGCATGTAGCGCAAAAAAAGTCGCTCTTAGGGTAGCCTCTAAAAAATGCCCCTAAAGTGGCATTCGTGATAATCATGATTGAATAATTAACACGAATTGCCATGCAACGACCATCAATGTCAATTAATGGCAACCTCCATTAATTGCCCCTAAAAGGGGCGCATTCATGATAATCATTATTGAATATTAAACACGAATTGCCATGTAATGACCATAAATTCATGATAATTAATGATAATTCATGTTTTAAAGAATCATTACCATGAATTCTCATTGCAAAGATTTTTTATAATAATTGGAGGTTACCTAATGATAATTCGTGTTTAATTATCGAGCTAAAAAAGTTTTTAATTTGATTTTTATTTGTATCTTTGCAATCTGAAAGTAACAACTAAACACTATACTATCATGGAAGAAAAAGACTTGGAAGACAGGATTGCAAACGAACTCTGCAATGTGCTCGACGAGCCCGAGGCTTACGCTGGCTGTGTTCTGGGCATCAACAAGAAAACCCTCGAGGTGACCCTTGACAACCCCGATTCTCTCGGCAAGGATTACGCCACGTACCCCATCGACTCTTTCCTCACCAACAACGACGAGGGAGACATTGATCTCGACTTATCCGAAATCAGCTATGTCGCCAGCCGCCACGAGGGCTGACAAACATCAACCCTTTGGTCCGTTCCACGGTGCAAGACATCGAGACTCATCCGCTACAGCCCTTCCTGCCGCCGCAGGCAAGGCTATTGATGCTGGGCAGCTTTCCCCCGCCACGGGCGCGCTGGTGCATGGATTTCTTCTATCCCAACCGCACCAACATGATGTGGGAAATCTTCGGTCTTGTCTTCTACAACGACGCCTCCCGCCTGGTTGATGTCCCGAACAAAACGTTTCGCAAGGAGGAAATCGTCCGGCTGTTGATGCGGCAAGGCATCGCCATCTTCGACACCGCCCAGGCAGTGCGGCGGCTTCAGGGCAATGCTTCCGACAAGCATCTCGAAGTGGTGCAAAAAACCGACATCCCCGCCCTGTTGCAATCCATTCCCTTGTGCCATGATATTGTCTGCACCGGACAGAAATCCGCCGAAACCCTTTGCGAAGACTATGGCGCCGCGGTGCCGCGAATGGGAGCGACGAGCACCTTCGACATTGCCGGCCGCGCGATGCATCTTTGGCGGATGCCCTCCTCCTCGCGTGCCTTCCCCATGAAGATAGAAGAAAAAGCCCGCCACTACCGCACCATGATGCAGCAGGTGGGGTGTCTGTGAGAGTCAGATTTGCCCCTTGCCGCTTCGCAGCACAATCCGGGTAATCTCCGGCATAGCCCCGATGCGGGCGGGAAAGATAGTCTCGCCCAGCCCTATGTTGATATACAGCTGCTGGTTTCCATTCCTGTACAGCCCTTTCGACTGTTTGTAGAAATGCCCTATCGGGCTCCAGCCCAGCAGTGAGAACTGCATTGCATGAGTATGCCCCGAAAGTGTGAGCGGGATGTCTTTGCCTATCACCCCCATGTCCCAATGTGTCGGGTCGTGGCTGAGCAGAATGTGGAACATCCCATCCGTCCCGTGCAGCGCCTTCCACAAGTCCCCTCGCGACGGGAAATGCGGCGAGGTGGAAGTATTCTCCACACCCACAATGGCAATCGAGTCCCCGCCATGGTGCAGCGTCCAGTGCTCGTTCCTCAGCAGCCGCCACCCCATAGCCTGTTCGCGGGCAATCACCTCTTCCTTTGCCTGTTCGGGGGACATCCCGCCCGGACACCTCTTAATGTAGATGCAGTAATCGTGGTTGCCCAACACCGACACCACCCCGTCTTTTGCTCTTAGCCCCTTCAGCACCGGGGCGGAAACCTCCAGTTCGTCGGGACCGATGGTCACCAAATCCCCCGTAAAGGCTATCAAGTCGGCGTCGAGAGCGTTGACCTTATCCACAGCCCTTTGCAGCGAAGCGGCACGATGGCGAAACGAGCGCGAATGGATGTCCGAAAGTTGCACAATGGTGTAACCGTCGAAAGCCTTGGGCAATTCTTCAAAAGCCAGTTCCACTGTATTGACACGGTAGCAATTGCGCTCAATCAGCACACCGTATAAAAGCAGCACCACAGGCACCGCCAGCGACAGCAGCCCCCACACAAAGCACCGCTTGAACGACACCCCGAAAAACAAAGCCACCAGACCTGCCGCAGCCAAATCGAGCAATGTCAGGGCAATCCAGCAAACCAGCAGAATTACACCCACCGAAAACGCCTCTGTATACATAATCTTTCCTGTTTGTTAATTCATCATCGATGCCAGCACCATAAACCCGGCAATAAGCGCATAGGTGGCCAACTTCTGGTAGCCGTGGGCGTGTGTCTCGGGAATCATCTCGTCACTCACCACATACAGCATGGCACCCCCGGCAAAAGCCAGCATCACCGGCAGCAGAACCTCAGAAATGGCGCCCATGCCGTATCCGATCCAAACCCCTACCACCTCCAGCAGCGCGATGGCCAGCGAGATGATAAAGGCGCGCCACTTCTTCACCCCGGCAAGCAGCAGCGGGGCAATCACCACCATCCCCTCGGGGATGTTCTGCAGCGCAATGCCTAACGTCACCGCCCAGGCGTCACCTGTCTCCTCGGCGTTAAAACCCACACCTGCCGCCATGCCTTCGGGCAGTTTGTGCAGGGCTATTGCCATAACAAACAGCAGTATCCGGTTGATGGAGGCGTTATTCCGGTGTTCCTCCTGGTCGAGGCCAGTAATTTTGTGCATGTGGGGTGTCACCCAGTCCAGCACATTCAGAAACAGTGCACCTACCGCCACACCTATCAGTGGCAGCCACCAGCCTGTGGAACCCGCCTGTTCCACCGCTGGCACGATTAGTCCCAGCGTGGCCGCCGCCAACATGATGCCGGCGCAGAAACCCAGCACTGCATCGTTCCATTTGTGGGGGAGTTCCTTGATGCCAAACCCTATCAGTGCGCCTATCACCGTGGCCAGACTCAGTCCGGCGGCACTCAGCCATACCTGTGTCATCATATCCAGTCTGTGGTGTTAAGGGTCAGTCTTTGAGCAGTTGGGCCGAGTGGTTCTTTGTGTCCACCTTGCCGATGGCATCCACTATCACCCCCTGTTCATCGATGACGTAGGTGGTGCGCAGTGTGCCCTCGGTCTCGCGGCCGTACATCTTTTTCACACCCCAGGCCTCGTAAGCCTTTAGAATGGTCAAATCTGTGTCGGCTATAAGGGGGAAAGGCAGCTGGTATTTCTCCTTGAAACGCTTGTGCGATGCGGCCGAGTCGCGGCTTACGCCCACCACGGCATAGCCCAGTGCCAGAAAACGCTCGTAATTGTCTCTCAAGTCGCAGGCCTCGGCAGTGCAGCCTGGCGTGCTGTCCTTGGGATAGAAATAAAGCACCAGCTTCTTGCCGGCAAAATCAGTCAGGCTAATCCTGTTCCCGTTCTCGTCACATCCCTCGAAATAAGGGGCTTTAGTTCCAATCTGTAACATAGTACAATTCTTTTTCCTCATAACGCCGAATATCCCTTTTTATTGAACCTGCATGATTTTTTTTCATGCGGGTGTAACATTTTTCGTAATTTTGCATCTAATAAGGGCGAATGATTCAGAAAACACAGTCCACAGAAGAGGCGTTTACGGCCATGGTGAAGCGCAACGAGGCACTTATCTATAAGGTGTGCCTGGCTTTCACACGCCAGCGTCGCGACGAAGTGCAGGACCTCAAACAGGAGGTGCTGTGCAACCTGTGGCGGGGATATAAGGGGTTCAGGAAAGAGAGCAAAGAGAGCACGTGGATATATAAGGTGGCACTGAACACCGGCCTCCAGTACTACCACAGGAACGAGCGGCTGCCCCACACCGAAGAGTTGACCTCACAGATGGCTGAACGCTATGTGGGCGAAGACGACAGCCGCCAGCTGGACAGGATGTACGAGTTGATACACCGGCTGGATGACGAGGAGCAGAAACTCGTTTACCTATATATCGACAAAGTGAGTGGGAAGGAGATGGCCGAGGTGTTGGGAATTTCGGAGAGGAACGTAAGGATAAGGATGTTCCGAGTAAAAGAGAAACTTAAAAGAATGGCGCAATATGAAAAGGACTGATTTTGATTTGGATGAAATGCAACGGCTATGGCAGAAACAGAGCCGTGCGCTGGAGGGGCACAGCCTCATCAGCGAGGACGAGATGATGCGTGCCATGCAGAGCACACGTAAAGCCGAGGTGCGACCGTTGCACCTATGGCGAAGGGTCGCCGCCGTGGCCGCAGTACTCATAGTGGCTGCCGTGGCAGTGTGGCAATGGCCCGCACAGCCCGCCACTCCACAGCTTGCAAAAGCAACCCCATCCCCTCAGAATAATCAGAAAACTAAGAGTAATCAGAACATTCCGATTATTCAGAATACCCCGAAAACCCCACCCCTTATTGCTGAGATCCCAGCTCAAAAGGATGCCGAAAAGCTTGTGGCATCACAGATTGAGGAATTGCCACAGTTTATTGCTCCAGTGGCGGTGGAGGAGGATGCAGCAGACGAAACTCTTCTGGCTCAGGCTTCTGCCCCACGGAACATTGTATGGCCTAACCGGCAGTCAGCCACCGACACCCTGACAGTCTATACCACGCGGCTGGTGCAATACGGCACCCCCAAGCGCAAGTCGCTCACCGAAACCCTTTTCGAGCCAGTCCTGGCCAGCCTATAGAAAATAATAGAACAGAATCAATACATATAAAGCAATGAAAAAGACGATTTTATTAATCATGTTTGCTATAGCAGGACTCACTGCCATGGCGCAATACCAGCCTGTGAGAATGGTGCAGCCGCTCAGCGTGTCGCACTACCGAAGTCTTGTTGTTAGTGTGTATGGCAATGGGCATGTCAATGTAGTGCAGGACGTTGACGACTATGTGGTCTTTCATCTCTGCACCGCAGATGACACTGCCACCCTGCCCGATGGGATAATGAGAGTGTGGGACTCCGATTTCGGATATGGCGATATATTGATAACAAGCTATCCTACAGTGCTAAATGTAGAGTTGCATCTGAAAACCGACAACCTCTATATTGCGGCATGTGAATACAGCACCGTCAATCTCACCTCGGCAAACAACAGGGACTCCCTGGTCTATAACAGCCTGACGCTGCAGGCCGACGACCATGCCACCGTAATGACGGAAAGGCACGTCCACGCCGAGACAATAAGGCTGAGAGCCTCCTACTTCGGTCTTGTGCGTTGCTATAGTTATACCAGTCCCTTATACGAAGAAACCCATTGGGGCAATGGAATCATCCGTGTCGGTGTGCGCAATGGAGATATTGACCATTCCATGGCAAAGGAAATGACCACTTTGGGCAACACTCGCATGTCGATGGTTAGATACAAACCCATCGAGCGGGTGCACCTCAGCCTCCTTGCCGGCTTCCACAACTGGGGTACCAGCCAACTCAACGGCCTTGCCGGAACGGAGTACGTTTTCGACTACCGCGATGTGGCCTACTGGGAGCGAAACGCTTGGGAGGACGCCGCCTCGGCGCGCACCACCCTCGGCAACCTGCAACTGGAGCTGTCGTATGACGTTGTCGCCCGCGAGCATTACACCATCAGCCTTGGTCTCGGCTCTGAGCGGAACAGCTATCGTCTGCGCCACTCCTTCGTGTCGTGGGTCGAAGCTACCGACATCCCCGTGCAGACCAGCAAAATCAACACTACCCTCTACGACTACACCGGCTTCACCATCCTGCCCGAGATAGGTGTGCTGTACAGGGGGCACGACCAAGTCCCCGGCTCGTGGAGTACCCGTTTCACCACCAACTATCTTGCAATGCCCATCCAGTTCACCTACCATGCCGACCGTCGTCACACCAAAGGTTTCCATGCCGGCGTGGCAGTGATACCGGGCATGGCAATCTCAAAGGGAACGCTGACGCGCCATTTCAGCGGCTTCGGCGGAAAAACGTGGGCAAGTTATAGCCCTGTCACAGGCGATACCACGTGGGGATTTAAACGCTACGATGTGCATGACGAGCAGTCTGTCAAGGTCAACGCCAAGGTCGATGTGCGGTTGACCGTAGGCTGGGCCAACTGGAGCGTGTTTCTGCAACTCGCCACTGTACCCGTGCTGGCCGACGAGCGCACATTAGGACTCTACCCGATGAAACTGGGACTCAAAATACAACTGTAGTCAATAATGAATTAAAACAAAAGAAAAAACAACGATGCAAACAAATATACAAAACACTATTGTCATGAAAAAGGTGGTTATAATACTGATGATTGCTGCGGCAGTGGCGGGTCAGGCACAAGAAAAGAAAGGTTTTGACTGGAAGAAAATGACGGTGGGTGCCGAGTTTGTCCATAATATCACCAAGGGATACCAGTACAGCAATACCGCCATCCTGCTCGACCATCCCAACAACAGCGT
>JAEEGL014328131.1_pt1 | contig 14743 bp, 13 predicted proteins | sample 9134231 | NCBI WGS metagenome assembly JAEEGL01 (sample SAMN16246548, study PRJNA631951) | gut metagenome | biome: gut microbiome; feature: rumen; material: fiber-attached | host: Bos | place: Iran: Karaj | collected 2018-10 | reverse complement strand
GAAGGTTATGCGCATTATCTTTTCGACGGTGCAAAGGTACGCACATTCTTACGTACAATCGCTAAAATACCCCCCAAAATCGTTCATTTTAACAAAAGTTGTCACAATTTATTGTAAAATCACCACTTATTTTGCCCATTTCACCTAATCCAACCACTCTTTCCCCGGAGCTACTTATAAGGGATTCTAAGGGATTTTTAGGGATTCTAAGGGATTTTTAGGGATTCTAAGGGATTTTAAGGACGTATGTTTTTTGGGGTCCAATTCCATTTAGGCGCTTCTCTCGGACGTGACCGAACGGGAACAAGGTAACGTCCCTTAATATCCCCAATATCCCTAATATCCCTTAATATCCCTTACTCAAGTTTCGTAAATGCGAAACTTGAGTTATACATTGCCCCAAAAAATTGTAAAATTGTAAAATTGAAAAATTGTTTTCTTGTTTTCGCGATTGCGCGCGATATTTAATATATAAATTTATATTTTATATTTAATATATTTAAAAATTATTGCAATAAAACGCACCCCCCCCTAAGAACAATTAGCCCCCCAAAAATGAAAAAACAATTTTACAATTTTACAATAATACAAAAAAACAGGCTGGTCCTCACGGATGAGCCTGCTACTTTTGCCTTTAAAATTAATAACACATACACCCTAGCCCATAATGGGCTTAAGGTTGGTGCAAAGATAGCGATTATTTGCTAAATCTCCAAAAAGAAATAGAAAAAAGCACTTTTTTAATCAAATGTTTGGATATGTTGGGGAATATGGTTATCTTTGCAAACTCTTTTTATAGTTTGCGAATGCAAATTATAGTGTAATTAAGCGCAAGCCCCCCCTGAGAAGTGTCGGCTTGCTTTTTTCGTATTAAAAAAAACTCGTGACCCCCAAAGGCGGCCACGAGAACGGATGAAGTGCTCTGTGTTTTTCGTGCAGTCATCCGACTATTGCAAGTCATTATTTTGTAATTCGCAGTGCGCAAAACCTACAATTTGAAATAAAAATGATGGCCTAAAATGCAGAAAAATTTTCGATTTCCATAGTCGCAACGGTCGCCCCTTATATTTGCAGCAAAAAACTAATAACATTTAGGATAGTATGCCAAAAACCAAAGAGCCAATTACACGCTTAGCAGTAATCGACCGCTGCCTAAGGGATGAAGAACTAACCCTTACTGAGCTTACGAATAAGGTTAATGTTGAGCTGATAGCCCAGCATCAGTCGCCAGTCGTAAAACCGACCATAGTAAAAGACCTCAATTATATTACACGACGCTTGAGAATTGAAGTTGAAAAGAAACCTAAAGGTAAGGAGTTTACCCTTCGATACAAGGTGCCGTCCTTTTCATTATTCAAATCATCACTGACACTTGCAGAACTCGAGAAATTAAACCAAATCGTCGATCTAATCAAGGACTTCACGGGCCTTCCTCAGTTCGATTGGTTAGAAAAGGTCAGAGATAGAATAAATATCTCCGCTCATAGCGAATCCTCTAAGAAGCCGATTGTGAAGTTCGCGCACAATCCTGCCATGGAGCAATATCGCAAATTCTTCAATCCGCTCTATGAAGTCATCCAGGACAAAAAGGCCATCGAACTGACCTATCAGCGATTCGAAGCTGAAGCTGCGAGGACCTATGTGGTGCATCCCTACGAGCTGATGGAGTATGAAGCGCGTTGGTATCTGGTCGCTTCGGTCGATCATCATCCCGAGTCTCTGACAACTTTCTGCTTCGATCGCATCGTCGATTTCAAGGTAAGTAATGTGCCCTTCCGCGAGAACACGAAGTTCGACACCGATGAATATTTCGATCCGATGGTCGGATTGACACGCCCGAATGGTGACGAGCCGCAGGAGGTGGAACTTTGGGTGGATAATAGTGAGTATCCTTATCTGAAGACAAAGCCCATCCACAAGAGCCAGAAGTTAGTGCGCGAAGAGAACGGAGGCAAGATCATCAGCCTCCATGTCATCGTCAACATTGAGCTAATGATGGCCCTTTTGTCCTATGGCGATTATGTGAAGGTCCTGGCTCCTCCAGAACTTCGTGAGAAGATGAAGGAGAGAGTGAAGGCTATGGCGAAGAATTATGAGTAGTAAAGTCTCTCATGCATCTATCATAATTTTTTTATCCGGAATTGCCCGATACGTCTGTAAAAGGCAATTTCGGATAAAGTTATAACTTTTTTTTGATTTTTGTAACCAAGAATTTGGTTTTAATCGAATTTGTCGTTATATTTGCAGCCGAATAACACAAATTTAGAGGACCAAATGACCAAAATGACATACCGCATCGAACATACCTACCCAACTGACAGACAGCATCTTGCTGCCCGCCTGAATGCGCGTATTTCGGACGTAATGGCTCCTCTCTTCTCTCTCTCTCTCTCTCTCTCTCTCTCTACCACTTAACTCACTCAAATACAACCATAAAGAGTCGCGCACGCTCGCGCGCGAATATAGGCTTTTCTTGCAGCTGTGCAAGGGAGGCCAGTTTTTTTGTGTCTATGTTACCGACCCTTCAAACAACCTAAACCATGAATAAAGCCAACTATACGCCAAAGTCATCCTTCAAAAGATTGCCCGACGACCAGAAGCTATGCCGTTCCGAATTGTTGGATTGCGACATTTGTTTCGACACGGGTTCTACTGCCGACATCATCCCCAAGCCCTTGCTCGAGCAATTCATCCAGAAAGGATTTGTGGTCGAGGATGCCGAAGGGCCGAGAACCTTTGTTCCGGCCGATGGTGTGCCCATCACCTTCGAAAGCTGCAAGTGGCTGACACTGCCCCTATCGCTGAGGCATTGGTATCGCAGCGTGTTTCAGGTCAGCGATGTAGCCGAGGGCCGCACTCCCTGTCTGGCGATTGGGCGCAGGTTGCTGAAGAAGTGCGTCATCGAATACACCCGAGACAGCATAAACCTTCTGGACGATTGTCCCGAAGCATATTCCGACAAGGTGCCTCTTGAAGAGGAGGGCGGCAGCTACTACGTCAATCTTGTGGTGAACGGACGTGAACACCGTTGTTATCTCGATACAGGTCATTCCGACCCCATCTCTCTGCCCGAACGCGCGAGCGTCTTTGCCATCAGTCCCATTCACGAAATAGAGGACGAACTCGTCCTGCACGGAAGGATCCACAAGGTGGTCGATCTGGAGGAAGAGCGTGCCTGCCTGCAGATTGGTGGCATCACGCGCCACGGTCCCATCGTCTATGCCGATTACTACAAACACCCCTGCTGGTTCAATCCAGCAAAGATCTTCGCTGAGTTCGCTATCGATCTCGTCAATAAATTCATAGCATTCAAAAAAAACTAAAATATGGCAGACATCATCAACTACGGTTATCCCTACGTCGATTACGTGTTGTGGACGCTCATCTTTGGAGGACTGATTGTGCTCCTGATATGGGGCGACTGGGAAGATGATAGAAACGATTAAATACTATGGCAAAGAAAAAAATAGATTCAAACAGCACATTAAACTTAGATGCTATCCTGTTTAATTGCAGGGATATTCTTCGAAACGCAAAGAACTCGGGGTCATTCTTCGAGAAGCGCGATATGATGCTTACTCTTGTGTTCCTTCGATTCATCGGAGAGAAATACGTAGATGGTGTAGCCAAACTTAGGGAGAACCTGATTGAACAAGGATTTGACCCCGATGATGAAGAAATACAAAAGGCATTCTTCGAAGATGCCACATTCGCTGATGGCACCTTTGACCTGCCCAAAGAATCACGCTGGTCAACCATCATCAACACCCCGGCACCCCAACTGAATGTTGCGCTTGATACTGCATTAAAAAGCATAGGTGCAACGAATCCTCAGCTGAAGGGCTGCTTTGTGGAAGGCACATTCACGCAGCGCAACCTGGGCGGCAACGACATGAAGAAAATCGTGGATGAAGTTAACAAAATCAGTCACAAAACCTTTGGTGAGGAAAAAGATCTGATAGGCCGTGTCTATGAATATTTCCTGAAGGAGTTTGCCGTCAATTCAACGAAGGAGGATGGCGAGTTCTATACACCTCACGATGTAGTGCAGCTCATTGCTACTGTCATCGAGCCCTTCGACGGCACACTCTATGACCCTTGCTGTGGTTCGGGCGGTATGTTTATCCAAAGTACCGACCTTGTGAAAGCCAAGCAAGGAGACATCAGCCGCATCAACGTATATGGCCAGGAGAAGGAAGCTGCCACCTATCGACTTGCCAAAATGAATCTTGCTTTGCGTGGCATCAGTCATAATCTTGGATCTGAAAGTGATTCTTCGTTTACACACGACTTGCACAAGGGACTATACTTCGACTATATCATGGCCAATCCTCCCTTCAACCTCAAAGGTTGGTGGGATGACAATTTGAGCAAGGATGCCCGATGGACGGACTATGCCACCCCTCCCGAAAGCAATGCCAATTACGCTTGGATTCTGCACATGCTCTCACACCTGAAACCATTAACAGGCGTTGCAGGCTTCCTCCTCGCCAATGGTGCTTTGGGTGATACGGATGCGCTTGAAATACGCAAGAAACTGATTGAAAACGATAAGGTGGAAGCCATCATTATTCTACCCAGGGAATTGTTTATCACAACAGACATCAGTGTTACTTTCTGGATTCTCAATCAGAACAAGAAAGGAGGCAAGTATCATGATCGTGAGCTTCGAAACAGGAGTCACGAAATCCTCTTCATGGACTTGCGTCGCTGGACAGAGAACGCCGTGAAAGGCGAACAAAAGAAGAAAGTTCGGCTCATTACAGAACAGATACAGCGCGTAGCTGACCTCTATCATCAATGGCAGTCTATTAGAACTGATGGCAAGAACTTCGCTAAGCCTGAACTATATCGTAGTGTAGGAATAGACGAGATTGAGCAGAACGGCTGGTCTTTGGTCCCCAGCAAGTACATAGAGTTTATCGACCACGATTTGGAGATAGACTTTCCGAAAGAAATGGCTCGCATTCAACAAGAAATGCGAGAACTGATGCAGCGCGAGAAAGATTCACAACGTATGCTTGAAGAAGCATTTAAGGGTATTGGCTATGGAATTGAATAAGTATAAATTAGGTGAACTCATTGTATTAAACGATGAAAGGAATTATTCTGGTAAATACGCATTGAATTATGTCAAAGGTATTTCTACTGATAAGTCCTTTATCGACACGAAAGCAAACTTGGATGGAGTATCTCTTGATTCGTACAAAGTGGTTAACCCAGGTGAGTTTTCTTATGTCCCAGACACATCTAGAAGAGGTGAAAAAATAGCATTGGCCTTTAATAACACAAAAGAACCGATTTTAATATCTTCAATATATACAACATTCAAAATTAGTCGAATAGACCTTCTATCGCCAGTGTATTTATTCATGTATTTCAATCGCACTGAGTTTGATAGATATTCTCGATTCAATTCATGGGGTAGTGCTCGCGAGACATTCTCATGGGATGATTTTTGTGACATTGAAATCACCCTTCCTCCCATCGATCAGCAACGCAAGTTCGTTGATATCTATCTTGCACTTCTAAACAACCTCGCTACATACCAAAGCAAAGTGGATGAATTGAAACTTGTTTGCGACGGATACTTGGATAAACTAAGGGGTGAAAATAATAGTATAAAAATTGGAGAATTCATTGAACAGTGTGACGAAAGAAACACAAAGGGCTTTTATTCATTGACGAACGTTGTAGGTATTTCGACAGAAAAGACATTCATCGACACAAAGGCTGATATGAATGGTGTTAATCTCGAATCCTATAAGGTTGTAGAAAAGGATGTATTTGCATATGTGCCAGACACGTCAAGGAGAGGAGATAAAATAGCTGTAGCATTGAATACAGATGATAAGGTTTTACTTATTTCATCAATATATACAACATTTAGGAGTAAAGACAAAAATAAACTCCTTCCAGAATACCTTTTCATGTACTTTAATAGACCAGAGTTCGACCGCTACGCTCGATTCAGTTCATGGGGTAGTGCAAGAGAGGTTTTCACTATGGACGATATGAACGACGTGGCAATTCCTATCCCGGATATAACTATTCAACGTGAGATAGTCAATATACATCGCTGCTACATAGAACGTCAGCGCATTGCCACTCAGCTGAAAGAGCAATTAAATAAACTCTGTCCCATCCTGATTCAAGGTTCATTACAAAACTAATATTAACAAGCATTATGGCAAAGAAATTAGAATACAAGAATGGACACTTCGTGGAAAGTGACTACGAAAATGCACTCATTTCCTATCTCGGAGATGAGGGTTGGCAGTACCTCTATGGTGATACTATCCCAAGATCATCCAAGAGAGAAGTCCTGTATATGGATGACCTTGTTCTTTTCCTCGAAAAAACAAATCCCAGTTTGGAGGATACTGAAATAATAGAAATTGCTGATAAGGTAAGGTTGGTAGGTAGCGATTCCGACTTTGCCACTCTGCATAAAGTCTATGGGTGGATGGTCAATGGCATACAGCATACTGCCAAGGATGGTACACCCAGCATGGTTCAGCTTATTGACTTTGAGAATCTGGATAACAACATCTTCCGTGTAGTCAATCAATATACCATAGAGTATGTAAACAATGGCGAAACGAAAACGAGGCGCCCGGATGTGTTGCTTTTTGTCAATGGCATACCCGTATGCGTTATGGAGCTGAAGAACCCTGCCGATGCTAATGCAACCATACATGATGCCTGGGAGCAAATCAATACTCGCTATTGGCGCGACATTCCTCACCTCCTGCATTATTGTCCTCTTGCTTGCATAAGTGATGGAGTAAAGACGCGATTGGGCACAGTACGCACAGCCTACGAACATTTCTATGCCTGGCGTCGTGTGGAAAACGAAGACAAGGTATCGACAATGCCTTTCGAAGAATTGGAGACGATGGTGAAGGGTGTTTATCGCCCACAACGTTTCCTCGAGATTTTCAGAGACTACATCTATTTCCGTGACACCATCTATGACAAGGATGAAGTCGAAATCGTATGTCGCTACCCTCAGTTCTTCGCAACACGACTCTTACGAGAGAGCGTAATCAAATCAGTTAAGGAAAAGAACGGAAAAGGTGGCACCTACTTCGGAGCCACTGGCTGCGGAAAGACCTACACGATGGTCTTCCTTGCGCGTCAGCTTTCGATGCGATGCAGCAATGAAATCGGCTCACCAACCATTCTGATGATTGTTGACCGCGATGATCTGCAGAAGCAAGGTGCAAAGCTGTTTACCAAGAGCAAGGAGTTTCTTGGGCTGGGCGAAGTTAAGGTTGTTCCGAGCAGAAAAGTGCTGCGTGAAGAATTGAAGGCACGCGAAAGCGGTGGTTTCTTCATCTGTACTATCCAAAAGTTCTGCGATAGAAAAGATGACCTGATTGGCCTTATCAACGAAAGGTCGAACATCATCTGTTTCAGCGACGAAGCACATCGCACACAGATAGAAAGCTCGCGCCGCATTCAGTTCGCCGAAGAGACAGAACTTGTAGAAACAGATGCCAGTGATCAGAAAGCCTTAATACAAGATCCGAACGCTCAGAGTATAAGCAAGGATGTCGAAGCAAAGATGAAAGCTATGATCTCCAAGCCATACGCCAAGGTGCTTCGCGAAGCGTTGCCGAATGCCACTTTTGTAGGATTCACAGGAACCCCTATTGCCGAAACATACCAGACGTTTGGCACCGAGATAGACCGCTATACGATGGACCAGGCGGTTGCAGACGAAATAACTGTACCTATCAAGTATCACCCTCGTATTGCCAAGGTTTTGCTCAATCCCGAAAAAGTGAAGGAAATTGAGGAATACTACTCGAAGTGTGCTGAGGAAGGTTCGACAAAAGAAGAGATTGTCAAGAGCAAGAAGGCCATGAGTTCTCTGGAAGTGATTCTTGGAGAACCAGACCGGCTCGACAAACTTGCAGTAGATATACATGATCATTATGTATCATCCGTGGCAAACGACCCCAGCAGGGTACAGAAAGCCATGATTGTATGCGCAAGCAGAACGATAGCATATAATTTGTTGCTAAAGTTCAAGGAACACTATCCCGAATGGTTCGAAGAAAGGAAGACTCCTGAAAACATTGTGGCTTCTGAACAGGAGCTTAGAGAACTGAAGGAGATGCCGACTATCGCAATGGTCGCAAGTGTGGGCAGTAACGATGAAGAAGGCATGTATAACTATCTCGGTGGCGTTAAAAACGACAAACGTTCCGAAGATTTAGACGCTGCATTCAAGCAGGAGAAATCCAATTTCCGCATCGTCATTGTTGTAGATATGTGGATTACGGGCTTCGATGTAGAATGCCTTACCTATATGTATAATGACAAGCCATTGCAGAAACATTCGCTGATTCAGACCATCAGTCGAACCAATCGTAAATATCCCGGGAAGGAATATGGCTTGATTGTAGATTACATAGGCATACGCGACCAGATGCTTGAAGCAAGAAAGGTATATGGAGGAGAAGGCTCTTTAGCTCCTTCAGAAGATGATATTGAACAAGCCACCTTGATATTCCATCAGTTCATGGAGATTCTAAAGAGTCTGTTCAAGGATTATGACCTTACCCCATTAAAGAACCCCGGAACAGACCCAGCTGTCAGATATAAGCTGTTGGCTAAGGCAGCAGAGTTTGTATTCGCTTCATCTGCTATCCTGAATTCGGTGAGCCTCGATGGAAAGAAAACCAAGAAGGTATCGTTCAAGACCTATTTCCTTCAGTCGGTAAAGAGGATGCGCAAAGCCTACGACCTTTGCCAGCCATCGGGTGAATTAGGAGCCGAAGAAGAAGCCTTGGCACAGAGCTTCATGGCAATAGCGGGAATGGTGTATAAGATGAATGGAACGGATGCCCCCGATACTGATACGATGAATCGTCGCGTCGCCACTATGGTTGCCGAAGCGTTGAAGTACAACAAAGTCGAGAGTATTCTGGAGGAAGGCGAAGAAATGGATATCTTTGGTCCTGAATTCATTGAGAGGATCCAAGACGTGAAGATGCCAGCATCGAAGCTGGAAATACTGATCAAACTGATTCGCCAGCAAATCTCCGAATATGCCAAGACCAACCAAGTTGCCGCCCAGAAATTCCTGGAATTGCTTGCTGCCACTATCAAGGAATATCACGATAGGCGCAAGTTCCTGTCGGAACAAGAGGCTGGGGCAGCGCAAGATGAGACGGCTGAAAGCATCATCCAAAAGGCTACAGCTCAGGCTTTGGAAATTCTCAAGGGAATGAAAGCCGACCGCGAGAGTTTCAGGAAGCTGGGTCTAACTTTCGAGGAAAAAGCTTTCTACGATATTCTTATTCACCTGAGGGATAAGTTCAACTTCGTTTATGGCGAAGACAAGATTGTGGATGGCATCAAGGTGAATGAGAAATGCCAGAGTCTCGCACGTAAGATCCGTGAAACCATCGATACCAAATCTTCATTCGCTGACTGGCTGAACAATCAAAGAGTCAGGGACCAGTTGAAGTTCGACATCAAGATACTTCTTGTGAAGAATGGTTATCCTCCGCAGTACACTCCAGATGTTTTCCGCGAGGTTATGGGACAAGTGGAGAACTTTAAGGAGAATGAGTAGTGAGTCACTTTATTTTATACATTATATAAACGAATATGAAAAAGTTCTTATTATCCATTATTGTACTCTTGCCATCATTGTGTTTCGCATATGATGTTGAGATAGATGGTATATATTACAATCTAAATCAAAAGACTTACACTGCAGAAGTAACGTATAAGGATCCATCGAACCATAGAAACAGCTATAGTGGTCAAATTACTATTCCAGAGAACATTGAATATAATGGCTCCACATTTACAGTTTCAAGGATTGGCGAATATGCATTTTATAAATGTATTTATTTAACTGATATATCGTTGCCGAATACAATCAGTTCTATCGGGATGTGCGCTTTTAACGGGTGCAACTTGAAAACTATTAATCTGCCGAATAGTCTCATTTCTTTAGATTCGCAGGTTTTTTCTGGTTGTAAATATTTAAAATCGATTGTTATACCAAATTCGGTCACTAACCTTGGAAGTTATCTTTTTGAATATTGTACAAGTTTATCATCGGTAACACTTCCAAAAGATATCACCGAATTACCGCACAATATTTTTGAAAATTGTGCAGTTTTGAAAGAAATCACAATACCGTCGGAAGTTGAAAAAATAAGTTCTGGTGCTTTCAGCCAATGTTCTGCATTAACATCTATAGAAATACCTAATAAAGTAATAACTGTTGACGCTGGTGCTTTCTCAGAGTGCCATGCATTAAAAAAAATAACAATAGGAAGTTCTGTAAAAATCATCGGCTCTGGCGCTTTTTCTTATTGTAATAGTATTTCTGATGTATATTGTTTGCCCAAGAGTGTGCCGTCTACTAAAAGTGATGCTTTTCATGATTCCTATATAGAGTATGCAACTTTACATGTGCCGGATTCTGCTATAGAAGATTATAGAACAAGAAAACCTTGGAGTGACTTTAAGGTGATAACATCTATTTCTAGCTCTGAAGTACAGAAATGCGGTATGCCAACTATCTGTTATAATAATGGTGAAATTTCATTCGGATGCGAAACAGAAGGAGTTGAATATGTTAGTGAAATAACAGACACAGATATTAAAAAACATTTTGATTCAATTATTAAATTGACGGTTACATATAACATAAGTGTATATGCAACAAAATCTGGTTATGAAAATTCTGACATAGTAAAAGCAACTCTTTGCTGGGTAGATGCTGAGCCTAAATCAGAAGGCATAGAGAATAGCATTGCTCACATATCTGCTCGTCCTATCATGATTCAGTATTTGGAAGGCACCATAAGAGTAACTGGCGCTGAAAAAAATCAAATAGTTTCAGTATATACTATTGATGGCACCAAAATTGGAACAGCTGTTACAGAAAATGGCTTAGCCAATATTGCAGTCAATTCACTTCAAAGCAACTATGTCATAGTGAAGATAGGTGATAAATCGGTAACGATTATGATTAATTGATACTAACTGTTATTCACTTATGAAATCAGCTTATTGATTCTATTTTTCACTATCTGAGGTATTATAGTCAAAATTATGGCAAATAATTTGCTAATCTTGAATATTTTGATTATATTTGCCCCCGAAAAACAATAATCTAACTAAGAAACAGACATAACAACCTTTACATAGCTACCTTCGGGTAGAGCAGATCCAGCTTAGCTTCGGAACTACTGTAAAAGCTACCAACAATAACCGTATACGAAGCGTGGGCTTGTCTCCTGTGTATCATACGCAGGTCGGGCAGTCCATGTATTCTTCGGTGCGGGTAATGTTGGTAGCATTTTTCCTTCAGTAGGAGGTCGTGAACTTCTCGATCTGCTTTTATTATATTCCATCCTCATTTTAACTCCTAACTCATCAACTTATTTTCAATGAACAAAGAAGACTTCGACAATGATGAACCAATCCATCATTTCGAGGGCAAGACGATTCTGCGTTCTTGCCCGAGTGAACTAACCTCTGCCCAGTCGGGCGAATCTTCTCCACTCATTACCATTTCTCCTCCTGTTACCATTTCTCCACCCGATTTGCAGCGTGTCCTGGAACAACGAAAGTTGGAACAGGACGAGCATCATGGCAAGTTGAAGAACTTTTTGAGAAGTATTATCTTTTTCAAGAAATATAGAAAAAAGGTGTCAAATTACAACCGATACTACATTGAAAGGTTGACACTTGAAGTTTCGAACAATTTTTTTAATAAGACAACGAGAGACAATATGATCAATAACATCACTGCTTTTTACTGTGTCATCATGAATAACGACAATGTTAGTGAAAAGAACAGCAACAAGAATGAACAGAGTAACGAGAATGAAGCCAAAGAATCGTCAGACGACGCCGAATCTTCGGAAGTTGTGGAAGTCGTGGAAGCTGATGAATCCCTAACTATTGATAACTATATCGCAGAGAAAGAGAATGTCCAGCTCACTAAGAATTGGCTCCACCTGATGATAGACAAGTTTGATAAGCCCAAGGAAAAACTTATCTTCCCACGTGCTTTATCTGAGGGCGGTGTGTTCACACGGGAGCTTCCTCATAAGATATATGAGAAAGAATTTGGGCCTATGGCAAAGTCAAGCTATCGTGATTGGATGATGTTACCTCTTCGATATAAACAAGATGAAATCGATAAGATAATCGAGCAATATCTGCAATATTTGGCTAAGTTTCGGAAATGAAAATCCGAACTATTTCGAACTTTTCCGAACATTTCCGAACTTTTTATAATCTCCGGCATATTTATTTGGCGGGGATTTTTTTTGTGCCTAAATTCGCACCAGCGATCGCAAAAATTGTTTAACTTTAATACATTATTTAAAAATGAAAAAAGGTCAATTCAAAAAGGTGCTTTGGGCAATCATTGTTGTCACAGCCCTGGCAGAAACCGTATGCGGAAAGAAATCCGTGAAGCGCATCAGCAAACGTCTGAAGGTGCTGGACAAGATGGCTGAGGTAGAAGTGTGGCTTGAAGTCTATAACACTATTAGCTCTAAAGAGAATCTCAGCACGGGCAACAGTTCATTTGCTCATTCACCCATCGTGAAGAAAGAAAGCCGCATTATCCTTGAAAAGATAAAGAGCAAGGCCACTACCGACATCAACACTCTGGAAGAGCGCATGAAGACAATCATCGAGAGGAAATTGAAAGGTATCCAACAATTGATTAAGTTACAGTAAAGCGATGTCCGAAACACTAATAGGAAGATTTCTCGAAGAACGCTCTGTGCAATCAATCCCTGTTGGATTTTTAGGCATAGACATAGAAGAACAAAGGCGCGAAATGCTGTTCTATTGTGAGGATTTAGAAAAGTGTATTTCACTCTATGTTGATGCGAATACGAGTATAAAGGAGTTTATCAATAAAAGAATATCAGTCGATGTATGGATGGCTGGTGATCTCTATTGTATTGATACCTTATTCTATATTTTCGAGAAGGGACATGATGAGCTTATGACTGAGGTCGAGAAAATGCTTGAACATTCTGACAATAATACTCGTTTCAATCTTTCTAAATGTTCAAGTAAGGCATATGAACTCTACCGCATCCTTATAAAACCTCCATCAGAGCCAATTCCTCTTAATCTGTTTATTGAAGGTTATCGAGAACCTGAATATGATAAACAATTCTCTTGTGAAGAAATAAAATTGCTTGAGCATTATAAAACATATACAACACATACCCGGTTATATGGTCACATTCTGCATCAATGGGCAATCTATCATTGTTTTTTTGTTTACAAGTCTGGACGATTGTTTATCTCAACTATTGAAGGTATGTTCAAGGAAGCCCTGACTTGGAAAAATCAGGAAGACGGAATAAATGACTTTTTTGATAAAGTTAGCAGTTTGCTATCTAACCATATTTGTTATGGAGAATTATACTGAAACAATCTACGGACAGTTCACCCAGGCGGGTCCTGTCACCGAGGTGAAGCCGAGTGCAGACGAGGAGGCACGGATGATGCGGCAGATGACCTTCCTACCCGAAGGGCTGCGGAATCCTTCGCTGATCCTTGTGAACAGGAACGAGGCCACGGGCATCGTGCTCGATGTGCGGATGTGGGTCGAGGTGCGGAAGTCGGGCGACCTGCTGTTCGCCGAGAGCTTCGGGTACGAACTAAAACAAAAAGAATTATAAACTATGTTAGTACGAATTAATGTTAATAAGTTGATTACGTTATTAAAGAACGGATACTGGCCGGACTCATTATCCGAGTATCTCAAGTTCTTTTCACTCCTATACGATGAGAAGGCCATCAGTTCGGGAATCATCGAGAGAGAGAAGGCGCTGCCCATGACCTACTTTGCAACGCTGATTTTTGGCGACCCGGATTTGCATGAATGGATGGAGCTGCGCAATCACTTCAATCATGATAGATTGCTCTACATCATTGGCTCCCTTTTCCAACTGGGATGCTTTGCTAAGGATGTCGATATTCAACAACTTGCAGAATACTTCCTTTCGCGTTGGAAGTTCGCATGGGATAACGATATTGATTTTGTGAAGTACAATTTGAATCTGGCATCCGTTGCGCACCATTTCAAAGCTGTCGATGACCATGTGGAGTTCTATTGGAAGAAAGCCTGTATGATCAACAATTATAACCCTAATCCTATAAAGAAATGAAAGAACAGAATTTTGAAATAACAAGGTCGGAACTTTTCCGACATCCGAAGTTCGGAAACCTGCGGGTTCTGACCGATGAAAAAGGAGATCCGTGGTTTGTGGGAAATGTCGTTGCTGAAGCCTTGGGATATCGTAATGAGCGAGATGCATTGTCCACACATGTGGCAGCGGAAGACCGTAAAGTGCTGAAATACAAGGCTTGTCGCGTTTCGCGACAAGCCTCAGAGATCTGGAAAGGCCAGGATTTCAGCGACAAGATAATCATCAATGAATCAGGACTCTATTCATTGATATTGGGTTCGAAGCTTCCTCAAGCGCAGGCATTCAAGCATTGGGTGACAAGCGAGGTGCTGCCGCAGATTCGCCGAACGGGCGGATACATTCCGACACACGATGGAGAGGGCAAGCCGCTGAGCGACCTCGAGATCATGTCGCTGGCATTCCAGATACACGAGCGCACCATCGCCGAACGTGACCGCAAGATTGCCGAGCAGGACGAGACCATCCGCGTACTGGAACCGAAGGCCACCTATTGCGACGAGGTGCTCGAGAGTGTG
>JAEEGL012066593.1_pt1 | contig 14743 bp, 17 predicted proteins | sample 9134231 | NCBI WGS metagenome assembly JAEEGL01 (sample SAMN16246548, study PRJNA631951) | gut metagenome | biome: gut microbiome; feature: rumen; material: fiber-attached | host: Bos | place: Iran: Karaj | collected 2018-10 | reverse complement strand
GTTCCTACTTCTGTAAATGGAAAGCAGATGAAGGTTTCAGACATCATCAAGGAGCTTAATGAAATTGGTGGTAGAAATGGTATCGGAATCGTTGATATTGTAGAGAACCGTGTTGTAGGTATGAAGTCTCGTGGTGTATATGAAACACCAGGCGGCACTATCCTTATGGAGGCACACGCTCAGCTTGAAGAGCTTTGTCTCGACCGCGCGACAATGGAAATGAAAAAAGAAATGGGCAACAAGCTTGCCCAGGTTTGCTACGAAGGAAAATGGTTTACACCACTCTGTGATGCTATTCAGGCTTTTGTAAAGTCTACACAGGAATATGTTACAGGTGAAGTTAAATTCAAGCTCTACAAGGGCAACATCATCAAGGCTGGTACTACATCACCTTACTCACTCTACTCTGAGAGCCTTGCAAGCTTTACAACTGGAGATCTATATGATCACCATGATGCAGAGGGATTTATCACATTATGGGGACTCCCACTCAAGGTTCGTGCCATGAAGTTACAGGAAAATAAAAATATGAAATAAACAATAAAACCCTAGTTACGCTCTCAAGCCTTAGATATTGCATAGTTCAGCTGAGGAAAGCTTCACTTGTGCAACACTAAGAGCTTGATAGCTACTAGGGTTTCTTAATTCTTGTAAAACTTTAATTTTACGATTACTCCTCACTATCAAGAGCCGCATCCATAATGTTCATGAGCTCCATTGCGCTACGGAAGTTAATCTTCTCATCGCGATCCGCCCATGTAACTTGGCCCTGCCAGCTTTCGTTTTCACATTTATTAATATGCACTACGAAAGTTGCTTCTTTATTTTTGTCTGTCATCACAACCACCTCCCATGGATTCTAAAATTATAATAGCACATATTACGTTATATAAAGCATTACTTTTTAAATTTTTAGGTGTTTACTATTAAAATATAGATTTTCTCATGTCTATCATCATATATTCCAAGTACATAATTCTCGCTATAATTATCATTTGGGTTCATATCAGCAAGATAGTATTTTCCAGTACTGATATTAATAAGATAATCATTTAAATCTTTATTATCTTCTGATAAACAAAATCTAATATGATTTTCATATTCTTCATCAGGTATCTCACTCCATGTGCTTATATTAATCTTTTTTTCATCATAATCCACAGAATAAAGCTCTATACCATCTCCATGAAACCCTCCTGCATCATTATATAATTCAGTAACATAGACATCTTTTAAATCAAGAAGATAAATAGCCTTTGCTAATTGAGGTCCATCTAAATACCCTGAACTAAAATAATAACTTGGAGTATGCATTAACCATTTTAAGGAAATAAATAATATGAAATATGCAAGCATAGTAAGAACTACTATCATTACTATTCTACGTTTAGTCATGAGAATTCTCCTCTATTTTCCAAACAACTTCTGTGCTCTTGCATAAGAGAAATTATACTTTCTAAAGCCCTCATAATTCTTCTTAGCGTATCTGTCTCTGCTGTCAATGTATAAATCAAACTTATGAAGAAGCTTTTCATCATTAACAAGAGCTGGGGCTGCATCAGTTGAAAGATGGTCTAAGATATAATCACTAACAGATTCATATTCATCTACCATAGCATGATTAGCTTCAGATGAATGCTTCTCTACAGCAGCAAGGTCATATTTAGCAATCTGGTATTCAGGGTTCGCAAATACGAATCCAATGTATGCCACAGTAACAGTCATCATACATGCTTTAAATACTGGGAAGCTTCTGTTTAATACAGCTACCATTAAAAATGCAAGCCATACACAAAGAACCGCCAAAAACCATAAAACAAAGAATCTTAAAAATGTCATATTATATGCCTGGATGTACATAACCATTCTTGTGATTGATGATGCGATCATAATGTAAGTGCAGGCCCCAATGAAAAACATCACCCAATTCAGTACCTTTGATTTCTTAAACTCTCTTGTGCATACAGAAACCATAACAACATTAATCAAGCACACGGCGAGAAGCTGATAAAAACCTTCATGTGCATATTCAGCATATGTGTATCCGGAAGGAAGCTTCATAGAGCCAGTGAATAAAAACACTACCTGAATAAGACAAAATATAAGGTATACAACTCCAATAATTGATGAAAAAGTAATGGCTATAATAGGATTTTCTTTTCCTTCTCCGCGAGCCTTTATTTTCACAGCTCCCCTATCTAAGACATATGGAATAAGGTAAGCTGCTAAAAATGCAAGTAATAAAGTACATATAATTCCTACTATATCCCCAAAATTATCAGGCAGGTGAATTGATTCTACCATCTTTTCAAGCAAGCGATTGAAAACAATATCTGCTGAACTTAATAGTGATATAACAATAAATAGCATTGGAATGGCAACTATAATACCAATAACAATCGCCGAGATAACCTGCTTCTTTTCATTATTAATCTCTCCACCTCTGCCTTTAAACCACTGTCCAAGGTCAAAAAATGGATTAAGAAAATGTGCAAATGGCAAAAATATAGAAACTATAATTCCTCCAAACCAGCAGGCTATATCCCAGCCTGTGGTATCTATATACAAACACAATACAAAACTAAAGAAAAGCAGGAAAATTGCTACTGCATCTAAAAACAATAAGGCACCGCTTGTGGTCATACACTTATGAATTGATAAAAGCATAAGAGAAACAACATGAAATATTCCAAGGACTTTATTGCCACTGCGAGATCTTATCAAAGACAATCCATCCTTTTTTCTAAGTAAATGTAGCAACACCAATGTAATCAACATAAAAATTGGATATGTAATTCCTGAATGATTTCTATACAAGCAAAAAGTATAAACGATAGAAAAAATCAAAGAAATAATTCCGTATTTACGAAATACCTCTGCACTGCCCTTTTGTTCCTCAAGCTCAACCTTTTGAACAGCAGGCTTAATTTCCTTTACCATATTCTTTATTTCTGACTCTGAATAATTTGGTCCTGTGTAAATCTCCGCCATAACATCCTCCTTTAAGACTCTGCGGTCTCTTCTGTATCATCTTCTACGTATTCTAAAATGTCTCCTGGCTGGCAATCCAAAGCCTTACAAATTGCATCAAGGGTTTCTAAACGAACTGCCTTAGCCTTATTATTTTTAAGAATTGAAAGATTCGCTAAGGTAATGCCCACCTTACCAGCCAGCTCCGTCAATCCTATTTTCCTTTTTGCCATCATGACATCTAAATTTATAACAATCATCGTAGCTCCCAATCTATCCAAACTAAATAGTCAAATCATTTTCCTGCTTATAACTAACTGCCTTATCGAAAACACAAGCCAACACCCTGCTAAACAAGCCTGCGAAAATGAATACTCCAGCAATAATAACTGCCGCCGGTGTGAAATAAACAAAGCATCTTAGAAGCTTTAGTCCGCCAATGACAAATGCATATATTGACATACGAACCAGGCTACTAACATTTTCCTGGACAAAGCAATCATCACGGATGACTGTCTTCATCATTTTCCTAAGCTCCCAAAGAATCATAAGTGTCGATGCGCCAACAAGCATTATGGAAATCACCGCATAGGGATAGTGATCTAAAATCTGAGCATACTCTGTTGTTTTTCCCCACAGCTTAATTACCAGATTTACCGCATACTTTAAACCAAAAGGAACTGCTATTTCCATAATCAATCCAATGAAAAAGCATATATCCAGTATCGTCTTTACGAATTTGTTTAATTTGTTGTCCATAAAATCACTAGTCCTCCTAAAACTCTTTCTAAAGATGTTATAGCACTATGATTTCTGATTTGCAACAACTTTTTATTGTTTTACGATAAATTCTTTCTGAGAAACAAAAAAAGACGCTTTCGCGCCTTTTTTATTCAAAATCTAATTCTATCGGACAATGATCAGAACCAAATACATCAGTATGTATCTTGGCATCCTTCATTCTGTCTTTCATATCCGCAGATACGATAAAGTAATCAATACGCCATCCTGCATTCTTTTCTCTGGCCCTAAAGCGATATGACCACCAAGAGTATATATCTGTCTGGTCTGGATAGAAATGTCTGAAGCTATCAACAAAACCAGCCTCCAGTAGCTCTGTCATCTTCTGACGCTCCTGGTCTGTAAAGCCTGCATTCATTCTGTTAGTCTTTGGATTTTTAAGGTCGATTTCCTCGTGAGCTACATTTAAATCACCACAGAGAATAACACCCTTCTTTTTATTTAATTCACACAAATATGCTCTGAAATCATCCTCCCAGACCATACGATAATCAAGTCTCTTAAGCTCATTCTGGGAATTTGGAGTATAACAGGTAATGAAGTAATAATCTTCAAACTCAAGAGTAATAACTCGGCCCTCATGGTCATGCTCTTCTATGCCAATTCCATAGGTTACAGAAATAGGCTCCCTCTTTGTGAAGATTGCGGTTCCGGAATACCCCTTCTTTTCAGCATAATTCCAGTACACATGATAGCCTTCCTTCTCACACTCTATCTGACCTTCAGAAAGCTTTATTTCTTGAAGGCCCATAATATCTGCATCAATGCTGTCAAAAAATTCCCAAAAGTTTTTTCCGATTACGGCTCTAAGTCCGTTAACGTTCCATGATATAAATTTCATTAGTTTGTCCTCAATGCATCTATAGGATTAAGATTTGCTGCCTGGTGACTTGGAAGGATTCCAAATACAATTCCGATGACCATCGAAAATACAACAGCAATCATAGCAGCTGGCCATGAAATAGCAATTGGAGTTCCACTCATAATAGAAATAATCTTTGCAAGACCTATTCCACTTACAACTCCAAGTACACCACCCATAGAAGTAAGCACAGCTGCTTCTGTAAGGAACTGCCACATTATCTTAGTTTTGCGTGCACCAATAGCCTTCTTCAAACCAATCTCAGCAGTACGCTCTGTAACAGATACAAGCATGATATTCATTACACCAATACCACCAACTAAGAGTGATATTGCGGCAATCCAAATAAGCATGGAATTAGTCGATGAAGAAAGCTGCTGTAATCTTGTAGCCTGCTCAAGCAAATCCTTTGACTGATATTTAATGCTGCTGTCATCAGGATGAATATTGCCGTTCAAGATATCAGCAGTCTTTTTTCCTGCTTGTGTCATGTCATCAGTAGAATTAGCTCTTACAAGAACATTTTCAGGCTCATCATAGCGATAACTTATTGGCCAATCACTAACTGGTATATAAATTTCACCAGATTCATCCTGCTTGTAAGTCTCATAATCAGCCATAGTATTAATAACAGGCTCAAATGTAGAACGAGCTGCAACAACACCTACAACTACATAGGAATCCCCACCTATTTCGATTACTTTTCCGATAGGATCTTCGTTTTGAAGAAGTGTAGAAACTATAGCCTCATCTATAACACAAACCTTTTTATACGAATTTACTTCTTTATCAGTAAACAATCTACCATGTTTTACTGTTAAATTTGCTGTACTAAAATAGTCCGTCTCAACACCCTTTACATAGCCACCATTCATAGATGCATTCTGATAATATACACCATCATAAATATTTCGCACGGTATATCGGCTGGCTGATTTAACCTCTGGAATTGCTTTGATATCATCCATAAGCGAATCTGAAACCTGAGGAACACCGTAAGGTGGCGCATTATAGCTCATTTCATAAGGCCAATCATTCTGATAGAGCTGAATATCAACAGTATTTGAACCAGAACCAATAAGGTTCTCCTTAATCTGCTGATTTGTACCTTCAATAGTAGATACTATGGCAATAATAGCTGCGATACCAATAATTATACCAAGCATTGTCAGGAAAGACCTGAGCTTATGAGTCCATATACCTCTAAACGCTAAACGTATATTTTCAAACATTATCCCAAGCCTCCATCATCTTCTAAATATTCTACCTGCTCACACTGAACACCCTCAATAGCGCCATCACCATAAGGGAATGCAAGATAGTCATCCATTGATAATCCAGACTTAACCTGAGTCTGATACCCCCATACAGTCTTTCCAACTTTAACATATACTTTTTCTAGTCTGTTAGAATCATTCATTCTCATTACATAACTTCCGCCTGAATCTTTTCTGATAAGGTAAACTGGAATGTAAATGCCCTTTTCTTCCTGTTCTGAAGGTGTAATGGAAATATCAACGGCTGACCCAATTTCAATACCACTGTTCTTATCAAAACTGGCCTTGAACTCATAGTTACTACTATTAGAATTGCCTTCAGACCAGAAGTTTCCTCCGTCTGTTGCAGGAGTGTCACTTATAGAAATGACTTTAGCTTCTGCAGTAGCGCCATTATCCCAGCAAGAAATAGAAACTGTATCGCCTATCTTTAACTGATCAAGGTAAAACTCGCCTATACTTCCAGAGATAAAATATTCATCAGTTGCTGTTATTACAAAGAATGGCTGAGAAGTATTGTAGTTATTAATATCCTGAACCTTAGAAACAGTACCTGAAACCTTAGCAACAACATCACCTGTGTCGGTAGTGTTTTCCATTGTTTCAAGTTCATACTGAAGCTTACGAATCTCCAAATCCTGCTTCTTGATAGAATCCTGTGCATCAGCTATAGCAGCATTAAGCTCATCTGCTTTCATGCCATCTGGTGGTTTCTTTTCGGTAGTAACCTTTCCATCAATATCATAGCTTGTTTCACCGACAAGCTTTCCTGTATCATAGTCAAAATATGTTGTACTACGCAGGTAGTTCTGAGTAGTTTTTCTTTCTTTAGCTGTTAAGTCACCATTGGAAACTTTACTTTTTATTTCAGAAACAGTACTTTCATCAGCAGATTTAGTTTCATAGATATCTTTTCCACTTTCATCTTTTCTTCGGGCACCACTAGCATCACAGCTATATACTAAATAGCTAAATCCCAAAGAATCGCCATGAATGTCAAAGATTTCCTCAGCAACTGTATCTCCATCCTGATAGTTTTCATTACCAAGTGTTATACTACCAGAAGCCTTATACTCTATTGCCTCTACATACTCATAATCTGCATAAACATCCTGCCAGTACACATAATCAGGAGCTGGCTCTGTCTTCATAAGACGATCAAGCTTAAGCTGATCAACACTAAGGTCATGGGTAGCCTTTGCAATCTGAAGCTTTTTGTTATTAATATCCTGTGTTTCCTTCTTTACGGATAAAATAACATCTCCCTCATCAACATGATCTCCCTCTTTAACGTTAACGCTTAAAACCTCAGCCTTTGTAGGAAGATATCCCATCTGAGATTTATCTGCTGTTACCTGACCAAAGCTCTGTATGTCATCACCCCAATATGAGTCTGTTCCCATATTAGATAAAGGTGCAACCTTAACAACCTTTTTACCTTGCTTGTAATTGTATCCGAAGTATAGTCCTCCAGTAACTAAAGCTGCCAGCACCACAAGAATGAGGAGTATTTTAATTGTCTTCTTCATGAGTGCCCTCCTCTAGTCCATGAAATAACTGTCCGTCAACAATTCTATAAGTCTTCTTTGCATGACTGGCAATATTAGCGTCATGGGTAATCATAATAATTGTTGTACCTTCGTTATTAAGCTTTTGGAAAAGCTCCATAATAGCTGCACCTGATTTCTGATCAAGAGCACCTGTAGGCTCATCAGCAAGAAGAACCTTTGGATTATTAACAATTGCTCTTGCTATGGCAACTCTTTGCTTCTGACCACCTGAAAGTTGATCAGGGCGGAATTTAACTCTGTCTGCAAGTCCTACTCTTGTAAGGGCTTCAACTGCTCTACGCTCACGCTCACGCTTTGAAACACCAGCATAGCTAAGTGGAAGAGCTACATTTTCAATGGCATTTTCCTCATTCATAAGATAAAAACTCTGGAATACGAAGCCTATAGAGTTAAGGCGTAAATCTGAAAGCTGTCTGTCCTTCATCTTAAGGACATCCTTTTCTCCGAAGTAATAAACGCCTGATGTAGGTTTGTCCAAACATCCGATAACATTCATCAATGTACTTTTACCAGAACCAGAAGGTCCCATTATAGCAACATATTCCCCCTCGTCTACTGAAAGGGAAACATTATTTAAAGCAGGTACGGAAGTCTCACTGCCCGACTCACCATACACTTTATTAATATTTTCAAGCTTTACTATCATTACTATTCTCCCTCAACAGTACTAACTGTGCGCATACCCTCTGTCATATCTTCCATTGGATATGCAATCTTGGTGTCTTTATCAATACCTGATACAGAATATACCATCTGCTCCTCGTGATAATCGCCAAGCTCGATGCTCTGTTTTACAAGCTTGCCATTCTTATCTGCCCAAACAAAAGGATTACCCTCTTCATCATAAGCAATGTAGTAATCGTATAAATATGTTCCATCGGAAAAATCCATCTCTGGAGCACTAGTCTGACCAAGCTCGATATATAGATGCTGTCCCATCATGAGACCTTCGCTATTATCCAATGTAACATAAAATGGATATTTAGTAGAGCTATCTTCTGATGAAGCTCCGCCCATATAATTATCTGTATTATTTTCCTGCTTTGACTCAGTATCAATCTTTGTGATTGTTCCACTCCAGGTCTTATCCTTATCAACTCTAGAACGAAGTGTAACGGGCTCATCAACATTGATTGACCAAACATTCTGCTCGTTAATCTGCCCCTTAACTCTCATCTCCTTAGATGCAAGGATAGTAATAAAAGTACCATCAGATGTGTAAGGATTAGTATCGTCTGCTATCTTTGTGATAACACCATCGACTGTAGAAGAAACTGTAGCATTTTTAATCTTCTTATTATTCTCTTCAATCTTAGCCTGAGTCTGTGCAATAGAATTCTGTGCAATGGCAATGTCATGCTTTAAACCTTCAATCTGATTTGCCAAGTCCTCACGCTTTTCCTTGTCATCGTCAGTCTGACCTTTGATTTTTGCCAAATCATTTGTAAGCTTCTCAATATTTCTGTTTGTCTCGTTAATATTGATATTCTCACTTTCAATTGAGAAATTATACTGAACATTTTCGGCTTCAAGACTATCAGATTTGTATGAGAACAATGGTGTACCTACAGAGACTGTATCACCCTCAGAAACGAAGACCTGGTCAAGCTCTCGCTCAGAACTCTTAGTTACAGATGTAGATTCCTGTCCCTCAACAATCCCCATAAATACATCCGAAGAATATGAGCTGTTTTCACCCATAATTTCAGATAATGACATTACATATATTTCAGATGAGGAATCCGAAACGGCAGAACCACCGCCAATTAGACCTGATTTTAGAACAGCAAAAGCGCCGCCAGCTACTATTGCTGCCACAATAAGAAATATGACTATTCTTTTCTTCATAACATTTCCTTTCGCCCAAGAAAATTTCTAGAACTAGGTTCCAACTGTCCTAGTTTTGATAATACAGTTATAACATTTAAAAAGGAGCATTGCAATAGAACAATGCTCCATAAATGTTAAAAATTGTATATTTATCTACACAATAGTGTTTCTTTAGTAGATATATACTTGTCAGCCAAACAAACCACCCAAGCCTCTCTACATCTAGGTAATTTTGTAATATTCAAAGGCCACATATGACTCTCAATTACATTTTGTGTATGTACACCAATTCCAAAATGTGCTTTGGCATTTTCTTTGGCTGTGTTTGAATGAGAAAAACCATGAAGACCATGGCCTCCATCTGTCTCATGCCAGTCATATAAATAGTAATCGTGTAAAAATGCTCCTATGGAAAGCACCTTTTCGTTACAACCGATATGGAATCTGTTATTTATCCAATAACTAAGTCTTGTTACACTTTCCACATGATCATATGTAGTAATTCTTCCGTGTTGGGTATAATTCTTCATATCCTGAACACGTTCATCATTCTTAATAGGCGCAAGAATAGAATTCAATCTTGCTTCTTCCTCTGCTCTTAATCTCATAAAAACCTCAAAAAATAAAACTAACCTCTCTGAAGTCTTAAGGATTGTATCAGAGAAATATGTTTATGATGTGACGGTCAAATGACCAAATTTTAAGCTTTGTCTGATTATATTATTATCTATATCTATAGAAACTATCTGTCCTTCTACCATCGTTAAAGGAGCCCATTACAAGGATTGAGCCTGTGTGATTTACCTCTGCCATGCCTACTTTTCCAGCATCATCTTCGTTATAAGAAATATAAAAAATATATATTGGCTCGGTAAAAAAGTAGTCGTATCTTTCCTCGTCGGAAAGCTGTTCTTCCACTTCCAGACAACAATCCCCCCTGTCTACCAAGAATCTACCTGCGTAATCTGTGTCCTCTCTAGCAAAAGTAATGGTATACCCCTGATCCTCTGGAAAATCCTTTTGAAGTTGCAACTTGGCTGCTTCAATATCAGAAACAGCAACGGGGTCATTATCAGAAACCTTAGCTTCTACAGTAGGATTATAACTTGGAAGTGAAAACGCAATTGTTAACAGCCATGTTTGCATAAATAAAATCAAGGTTAAACAAATTACCGCTGCGTATTGAAATATTTTGACTGATTTTTTTCTATTATCTGGAATTTCCTCGGTCTTTAGGAATTCTAATTTAGGGAGCTTTATCTCCGGTAACTTAAATTTTGAAAAGTCTATAGTAGGCAATTTAAATCTCTTAGTTTGTTTATTCTTGATTTTATTTTTAGCATAATCACTGCCAAGTATAGTCTCCATGCAATGATTACATATAACACGATTATCTGCATGCTGCCCGCAAAGGACACAGGTATCATCTATCTTAACACCAGCTGCTATATCGAATATACGAGTCTTAAAACGACGACCAAAAACAGAGTCTAGAATTCGTCGTTCGTTTTCTAGCCTCAATATCCCCTCAACAACTTCCATTCTTGTAAAATCGTATTTGGAAGTAATGCTGGCCATATACAATAATTCTTGTTTTAGTTTGTTGTCGTCCGCCATCAACGTCACCTTTATGCTTAGTTGTTTGCTTTACGATCCATTCCCTTAAAACATAAATATGCAAGAAGTTTATTATCCCTTTCGAGGACCTTTCCTGCATAAAGAATACCGTCCTTATGTACCTCGGCACGAACTATCTGAACCATAATTCCAAGACTGATATCAATTTTGTGTGCAACGTCAGCAAAATTAATCTCAACTTTATCTCCAATAGTAACCCTATTGGCATTCCCCACAAATGACACGCCTCTATCACTGACATCCAAAACTGTGACAGCAAATCTTCTACCATCTTCCATCATGGCTGAGCCAGGCTTTTTAACCATGACTCTCACATCCTCACGTCTTTCGCTGGATGCAGCTATTGTTCCGAAATCACTGGAATCTATAGCGTAATAATCAACGCCTTTGAATTTAACAAGATGAACTGCAACATTTCTCCAAACTACCCTACCACCAGTTTTTGGATCAATACAGTGCAACGAAAACGACATACTCTTAGGAGACCCCTGAGTAAAATCCACAACCGTGTCATTGTATACATAAGGCTTAACCAACGCTCCTGTTCCAGCGTTGGTTCCAACTACCTCAGTTTTTAATTCAAAAGATGAGTCACCAACCAGGATTTCAAGTGTTACAACCTGACCAGCCTCAAGCTGTTGAAGTTTCATTGTATTCTCCCCAAATTCAAATCTTTGTATATATTATATATGAACGCGCTGTGCAGATTCAACCACATGCTTCACAATAATACTTGTGGTAACTCCGCCAACACCACCTGGAACAGGTGTTATTGCATCAACAATTGGCTCTGCCTCATCAAAAATCACATCACCACACAACTTATTCTTCTTATCATTCCAGCTGATACCCACATCGATAACAGTCTGCCCTTCTTTAAGGTAATCTGCTCCTACGCTTTCCATCTGTCCTGATGCTACAACTACTATATCGGCATCTTTTGTAATAGTTGAAACATCAACTGTCTTTGTATGGCAAATAGTTACTGTAGCATTCTCATGCATGAGCATCATCGCAACTGGACGACCTATTACCAGGGAACGACCAATTACAGCCACCTTCTTTCCAGAAAGAGCGACATCATAAAACTTTAAAATCTCCATTGCTGCCTCAGCTGTACAAGGAGCAAAACCAAGATTAGTATTAGTAAATACTCCAGCAAGAGATAAATCTGTACAACCATCTACATCCTTATCGGCACATAAAAGCTTTCTGGCTTTCTCTCCATCGATATGCTTTGGAAGAGGCCTGAACATAAGGATTCCATGTATTGTTATATCATTATTTAATTTATCCAATGTATCAAAAAAGTCTTCTTCTGATACATCTTCTGGAAGAGCAAATACCTTTACCTCTACGCCAACCTGTTCGCATCGTTTTAACGCGCCACGCTCGTATGATAAATCATCTGGACGTTCTCCCACTCTAAGAATTCCAAGAGTAGGTGTAATCCCTTTTGCCTTTAATTCCTCAACATCCTTTGAAAGCTTTTCATTTAATGCTTCAACAACATCTTTTCCCTTTAATAACTTAGCCATCTATCTAACCTTCCTATAATCTATTCCAAACATCATTGTAAATCGAGTCAGCTCTATCTACATATTCTTTAACAAGGGTATCTACACGTCCATCCAAATCATTGGCATATGCTCTGTCTTTCATTGATTTTGTGTTAATTTTCACATTAACTGCAGCCCCTTTTATAGCTCCCTGAAGCATAGCAACACCCGTTGCAGCATCACTAATCATAATCACTGAACCTTTATCAGCAAATTCTCGCTGCAAATCCACCGCTTCACAGGCAAGCTCCAATATATGCATAGGAACTGATGCAGCATCCCTAAGACATTTTTCCATAATATCATCTCTGCCCTCAGCCTCTTTTGGTAGAGAATATGCTTTTGAGAGAGGTTCAAATGCAACAGCATCATCTTCAATACATTGTAATAAATCAACTCTAAGCTTCTGAGACTTTTCCATCAGCTTTAATATTTCTGGTTCTACATCAGCATATTTCTTCTTACCAACTGTGAATTCACCAACCATATCCCCAAGAGCAATACCTATTGAAGCGACAAGAGCACTGGCACCACCGCCACCCGGAACAGAAGTCTTAGAGGCAAGAAGCTCCGTAAATTCAGAAACGCTCGAGTTAATTAAATCCATAATATATTTCTCTCCTATCCTTTATAAATATATAAACAAAACTCCAAAGCTTTGAATCCTCAAAGCCTTGGAGTCCTATGCCTTTAAAAAATCAAATATTGTCATCTGATTGGAATCAGATACTAATGAGTCATACTTTTCCTGTTCCTCAGCAGTCATCTCTCTGTGGAACACATATGTCTCCTGTTTGATTGTGCCATCTTTATCAAAATACAACTGTCTGTAATTGATGTTCTCCCTATCTGTCATACAGTCTTTGAAATCCTTTCAAGTCACCATTATAAGCATATTGTAAGACCGTTGCAAACATTTTATCGCCAGTAATAGTTGCTATTTATCTATCTCAATTCCAAACTCACTTGGTAAAAATCTTGGGCAAACATTGTCAGATGTAACAATAACTGATGCAGCAAGTGTTGAGCCAATTTCACATGCCTCTTCCATAGTCTTTCCATAAGTAAGGCCAATAGTAACGCCTGCAAAGAATGAGTCTCCTGCACCTGTTGTATCCTTAACGTCTACCTTTCTTGCTGGAACAAAACCTGTATTTCCATCAATATCAGCATATACAGCACCCTGTCCACCAAGGGTAACTATCATCTTCTTAATCTGAGCTCCCTGAATCTTCTTTGAAAGAATATCCTGCATTTCCTCTGGAGTCTTCTCAGAATAATCATCCATAAATAAAATGCCCGCTTCCTGCTGATTACATACGAAGCATTCAACATTCTTAAGGAAATCACGGCGTTCAACTGCAATACTCATATTTGAAACAGCTGCATAAACCTTAAGATTATACTTTTCAGCATACTTGAATACACGCTTAATTGTGTCCTTTTCCATATCAATCTCAAGAGCAATGCTGTCTGCATCCTTAAAAATCTCATCACCCTGCTCATCAAGAATATTATTGATTTCTGAAAGATCTGGACGTTTTGAAATGGATGCAACCACATCACCATGATTATCAAATACAGCAAGCCACTTGCCCATTCCATCAGGTGTACGGCGAACAAATCTTGTATCTACCTTATGATTGTTAAGCTTATCTAATACACCTGTACCAATACCGCTATCATCAACAAGGCTTACGAATGTAGGTCTAAGCTCTACATTTGCAATATCCTCAACTACGTTTCTACTAACGCCACCATGTACTTCTTCCACAGTACCTACATTTCTACCAGCAGGGATATAACTTGCTGTAGAGTGCCCTTTGATATCAATAAATACTGCTCCTAAAACTACAATTCCCATGAAATCTATACTCCTTTTAAAAATAGTATTTTTGATTATAACACTACATGCTATAATATCAAATAATTGTGTTAAAAAATTTTTCTTAGAGGTATTTTTATGATAAAAGTTGACCTTATCACAGGATTTCTCGGTAGCGGAAAAACTACCTTCCTTAAAAAATATGCAAAATATTTTATGGACAAGGGGCAGCATATCGGCATTCTTGAAAATGATTACGGCGCTGTAAATGTAGATATGCTTTTGTTAAATGAGCTTCGCGGTGATAATTGTGAGCTGGAGATGGTCGCAGGCGGATGCGATGCCGACTGTCACAAAAGACGTTTTAAAACAAAGCTAATCTCAATGGGAATGAGTGGCTACGACAGAGT
>JAEEGL010453547.1_pt1 | contig 14743 bp, 13 predicted proteins | sample 9134231 | NCBI WGS metagenome assembly JAEEGL01 (sample SAMN16246548, study PRJNA631951) | gut metagenome | biome: gut microbiome; feature: rumen; material: fiber-attached | host: Bos | place: Iran: Karaj | collected 2018-10 | reverse complement strand
GTAATGGGCGGGTGCTAAATCCGCCCTTTGCTATTATGAATCGGTTATAAAATTAGAACTATATGTTATTTAGGATCCTTTTGTATGCTATTGTTGCGGATTTTTATATTTTCTTCAGATATGTCTGGAGGAAATGTCGATGGTCCACAAGGATATTGTATGCGATATTCTCATTGCTTACTTGTGTGTTTTCGGTGTTGTTGTTTAGAAAATATTTTCTGACTGATTCTGTGTCTGAACTATATGAGATAGGCATGGTCTTGGGTGTGTTTTTATCCGTATTTGTCAGCAAAATGATATTTTTTATTGTTGACGTATGGACTCTTATCTTCAAGACAAAAGTTTTGAAATGGATCGCAGTTGGATTGACCGCTTGGGGATTCTTGTCGTGTATGTATGGTATGATGTTTGGCAGGTTCAATATTTCCGCCAAACGGGTCACTGTTGAAAATAAGAGTTTGCCTCATAATTTCGATGGTTATAAAATCCTGCAAATCTCAGATCTTCATTTGTCCAGTTTTCACGGTGACGAAAAGGTCGTGTCGGAGTGGGTTGATATGATGAATGCGGAAAATCCTGATATTATATGTTTGACGGGAGATATAGTCGCTGTATTTGCGGATGAGATGCTTCCTTATATGGAAGACCTGAAACGGTTGAAAGCGAAAGATGGCAAATATGCTATTCTTGGAAACCATGATTATGGCGATTACCACAGGTGGAAATCAGAAGAGGAAAAGGAGGCTCACAATGAAAGACTCAAATCATTGGTCAGATCTGCTGGTTTTGATCTTCTGTTGGATGAATACAGATTGTTGACAAAAGGAGGTGATACACTGGCGGTTGTCGGTCTGGAAAACAGGGGCAAGTCTCCACGAGAAGATAAGAATGGAAATTTGGAGAGGGCGGAGACTGGTTTGAATGTCGACACGAGACTCCTTCTTTCTCATGATCCCGACCTTTGGGAGATGCATCTTAATGGCGACACCAAATACTTTTTGACATTGTCTGGCCATACACATGCAATGCAGGCTGGAATAGAGATCGGAGATTGGGAATTCTCTTTGTCATTTTTGAAATATCCATATTGGCATGGTTTATATGAAAGGAATGGCAACCAGATTTTTGTCAGCAGAGGAATAGGGTGTAACGTTATCCCTATAAGGTTTGGTATGACCCCTGAATATGCGGTCATTACATTGAAGAGATGATGGATATTATTGAATTCTTACAAATAAACGAATTAAAATTATGTGATTTATGATAAGTAGATTTTTCTTCTTTTTCCTGATAGGTCTTTTTCCTGATATTTATATATTTTTCCGTTATATATGGAAGAAATGTCAGTGGCGTACGCAGGTGCTTTACACTGTGTTCTCGTTGTTGTGCTTTGTTTTGCTGGTGCTGATGTTCGGAGTCTATTCATCATCCGAGTCAGTAGCGACGCTGTATGAGACGAGTATGGTGATGAACGCTCTTATTTCTGTGTTCGTCGTAAAACTGCTTTTCAGTATTGTCGACGTGTGGACATTGTTGTTTAAGTCGAAGTTGTTGAGACGTGCGGCATTCGTCTTTGCTGCGTTCGGTTTCCTGACATACGCATACGGAATAATGCTGGGAAGGTTCAACATGTCAGCCAAATATATCACGGTGGAGAATAACTCATTGCCACAGAAATTTGACGGCTATAAAATCCTTCATATTTCAGATTTCCATCTTGGCAGTCTTTACGGTGATGAGGAGACCGTGTCGAAATGGGTGGATATGATGAATGCGGAGAATCCTGACATGATTTGTTTCACTGGAGATATTGTCTCTATACTCAGTGACGAGATGGCGTCACATATGGATGCGTTGAAAAGATTGAAAGCCAAAGATGGAAAGTTTGCTATCATAGGCAACCATGATTATGGCGATTACCACAAGTGGAGCAGTCGGTCCGCACGTGATGCGAATTTAGCGAAGACGGAGGAAAACATTCGTCAGGCAGGTTTTGATCTGTTGTTGAATGAAAACAGAACGATCTATAGGGATGGAGATTCCATATCTGTTGTAGGAGTTGAGAACTGGGGCCGACCACCGTTCCCGCAGAATTGTGATTTGAAAAAGGCGGAGACGGGAGTCGCATCGTCTACTCGCATCCTTCTTTCACATGATCCAGATTTTTGGGAGTATCAGATGGAAGGCAACAATGATTATTTTTTGACACTGTCTGGACATACCCATGCGATGCAGTTTGGAATAGAAATAGGAGATTGGGAGATCTCTCCGTCTTCATTGAAATATCCATATTGGCATGGACTATATGAGAAGAATGGGCGACAGATTGTAGTGAGCCGAGGCATCGGATGTACGGCAATTCCATTTAGAATCGGAATGTCGCCTGAGTATATAATCATCACATTGAAAAAACAATGAAAGTATCAGAATTAGCAAAATATCTTGATAATGAGTTTCCATTGTCGCTTCAAGAGAGTTACGACAATTGTGGTTTGCAGGTTGGCGACGGGAATGTGGAAGTCTCTGGAGTGCTTTTGGCGATTGACGTCGTGGAAGCCACTTTGGATGAGGCTGAGGAGAAAGGATGCAATTTCATTTTGTGTCATCATCCGTTGATATTCAAAGGAGTGAAGCGGATCACAGGGAAAAATTATATAGAACGAATCCTGCACAAAGCAATCAAGAAAGACATCGCTATTTACGCTGCCCATACCAATGCAGATAAGATTATCGGAGGAGTGAGCTATAAGATGGCAGAAAAATTATCGCTTGTGAATGTGGCTCCGTTAGAGGCTGAAAATGAGCCGGTTTACAAAGTAGTTGTTTATGTTCCGGTAGCTGACAAACAGAAAGTTTCAGATGCTGTGTATGCAAACGGAGGTGGCACGATCGGAGCCTATGATTGTTGCAGCTTTTCTGTAGACGGTGCTGGCACGTTCAAAGCCAACGATGGTTGCAATCCATATGTTGGTAATATCGGTGAGATACACGTGGAGAAGGAGAGCAGGGTGGAGTATGTTGTCAGCCGACGCAATTTGTCGAAGGTGTTGAGCGCGATAGATGAGGCTCATCCGTATGAAGAGCCAGCGATAGATGTGATAAAGCTTGAAAACACCATCGTCGCAGCTGGAATGGGAGTCGTTGGTGATTTGGAGACTCCCGTCGCACCGATAGAATTCTTGAAACGAGTGAAAGAGACTTTCCGTTGTGAGATGTTGAAATATACAGACATAGATAAAGTCGGAATGATACGACGTGTCGCATTGTGTGGCGGATCAGGTTCGGATATGGTAGGTTTGGCAAAACGTATGGGAGCGGACATTTTGGTGACTGGAGATGTGAAGTATCATCAGTTTTTTGATAGCTATGATGGCCCAATTATCGCAGATATTGGACATTATGAGAGCGAACAATACACAAAAGAGATATTTTTTAATGTATTATCAAAAAATAATATTAAATTTGCGGTTCAGAATTCAACTATAAAGTCGAATCCTATAAATTATTTATAGATTATGGCAGAGGCTAAAGAGATTACAGTAGAAGAGAAACTAAAGAAATTGTATGATTTGCAGAAGGTAATGTCGCAGATCGACAATCTACGTGCTGTGCGTGGTGAGCTACCACTAGAGGTAAAGGACCTAGAGGATGAAGTAGCTGGTTTGGAGACACGTATTGCTAATTTGGATAACGATATCAAAGATCTAAACTTCAAGATCAATCGTCACAAGAGCGATATCGATTTGGCCAAAGGTCAGATGAAAAAGTACCAGGATCAGCAGAACACTGTACGCAACAACAGAGAATACGATAATCTTGCAAAAGAAATTGAATATCAGGGTCTTGAGATCCAACTTTCTGAGAAGAGAATCAAAGAGGGAGAGAGAGACATTGAGAATAAGACTCAGGAATTGAAGTCTACAGAAGAGTACTTGCAGGGAAGAAGACAAGACTTGGATCAGAAGAGAGAGGAGCTTACATCAATTATCGCCGACACACGCGCTGAGGAGGAGAAGTTGATGGAGAAGGCTGAGAAACTTGAGAACAAGATCGACGAGAGACTTCTTTCTGCATTCAAGAGAATCAGAAAGAACGCCCGCAACGGTTTGTCTGTTGTTACTGTTCAGAGAGACGCTTGTGGTGGTTGCTTCAACCGTATCCCACCTCAGAGAATCGCTGATATCCGCACTCGCAAGAGAGTTATCGTTTGTGAGTACTGTGGTAGAATCTTGGTTGACCCAGAAATCAACGAGAAAAAGAAAACTGCAACTGCAGAATAAGCAGAATAATCAGATAAAAAAAAGAGACGCACATCACAGTGCGTCTCTTTTTTTATTCAACGTGTGTTTAATTATTTTGTAGCACGAACCGCACGCACCGAAAATCCAATTTTACGACTGAATCCGGCTGAGAAAACCATAAATTCAGAAATACCTAAATCATAAGCATTAAAATTATGATCTATCCCGAAAAGCGAAGACGACCAATAACAGCCAAGTGTTCCATCTGGGTAAATGTCGCCTTCATCAGAGAGTGCACCAGCAGCAGGGAAAAAAATGAAGTTGCCGTTAGAGGCGGTGAATTTTACTCCTTTCACTCCGTTGACCTCTGCCCAACTATACTCGCAATTATCGATAAGTTCATTGACTTCGTCGGCTGTAGGCATACGCCAATCGGAACCCCAGTTTGCTGTCGCAGCGTCGTCCTCCGGAAGTAATGTCACAAGACTGTCTACTGAATTATATTTTAATAGGGAGTCATACGACCAAGAATTTTCGGATTCATCCCAAATGGACAATCCCCATTTGTATGTATTCCAATCATATACATCCTTTGGTGAAGTTTCTCCCCAAGCGAAGTAATCACCGTATTCTTCTGGTTTTGTGGCTCCGATGTTGCAGGTTGCCCATATGGTACCGCTTGGCAGGTTGAGGTCAACACATTTGTTAATGGAAGATGTAGTGTCGACGGAATCTGTTTTATCTTCAAATATCACTTCTTCGACATCATTCACGTCAAATTTTACAATTTGGCCATCATTGTTTTTCACGCACATAAATGTTGTTGCATAGGAGGATATTCCTGATGCTGCAAGAAGAATTGTAATAAGTAATTTTTTTCTCATCTTAATTTTTTGATTAATTGATTAGTTCTTTTGTTGCAAAATAAATAAAGTTGGTTATTCCTGTACGTTATTTTAATAGTTATAGACTTATTGTAATATGATTGTAATGGGAAAATATGATATTTTAACTTATGAGATTAGTTTATATCATTTGACCTTGTGGATGAATGCAATCATTTTACAATGGTAGGCTTACGTAATCCATTTAGACTGTTGCACTTAACATAATTTAACGTTAAATTTTTAATAAAACAATCTTTATCTGTGGGTTATTTTGCTATCTTTGAAAAACTGTCCATATAAGACATCAAAAAACGTATGTGTAACATTAAAATCTTTTAAATATGGAGAATCAGAATCAAGAAAAAAAGGTCTTCCCAAGTGCGGAAGCGTACATCGCTTATCTGGAAGAGAAATCGCAGGTTCACAGAAGATTGAAAAAGTACATTCTTCCGAAATCTTTGCTGGATGAGTTCGACATGCTTGAGTTTGCGAAATATACCAGAAACAAGGACATGTACACTATCCTTATGAACTCTGATCCATTCAGCGAGTTTGATTCCTTTTATAACTGTTTGGACACAGACAGGGACATAAACAGGATCAAGACATTCTCATTCAATAGATCAGAAGACATTGTAAAGAAATATAATGAGTTGTCGGAAATATCATTCGATGTCGCTATGTCACCGCTTAACGAGGTTTATGGCGATGCTTATGAGGAACTGATAGCCCCACTTACGGAAGAGGATAAGAAAGAGGAGTATCTGAGCAAAGAGGAATACGAGTTCTTTTTCAATGTGTCCGCCCAATACGAAATGGAGGCAAATCGTATAGTCAAGGTCATGGAAAAGCTTATCAAAAAGGGAAAGGAGATTGTGTCGAATGCCGAAACTTTCTCGCAAGAGGATATGGACATAAAGCAGGTCGAACTACTTATCCTTTTAGAGGAAGCCAAAGACAAATCCAATATGGATGCAAAGCAAATGATAAAAACGGCGATGAACATCCAAATCCAGACACAATATAATGTCTTGCAGGGATCATTGTTGAAAAATTAAATGAAATAAAAATGGAAAAGGAAAAGATAACAAGTTTGAAGCAGCAGGTATATTCTCAGGAGATGATCCAGCTCATGAAGAAGGAAAAGACGATAACAAAAGCGGTGTTCAACAAGGAGGAAAACCTGCAGATCATTGCAGAAAACCAAGTGGAAGCCATCATGGGGATGGTGTCACAGAATGCTCCTGACAAGATCAGAGCGGAGATAAAGTCAACGATTCAGGAGATCAAGTCGGATCTGATGGCATGGGAGTCGGAGGACATGGAGACAAGGATCGTTAACCAGGCGGCGAGAATAACGGAAGCGGCATTAGTGGATCCGGTAACCACTCAGCTGTACATAGCGATAGCAGAACTGCAACCACGCCAGCTTAAAAGCCACAGTCTGAAGTGGTGTCAGGAGGAAGCGATCCGATTCATCAAGATACAAGAAAGTCTGATGGAGAAGATGCCTGGTATACAGGCTAAGTCGATAGTGTCGGAAATGATAATAGACGAAGTGACAAATCTGTAATTTCATTGACAATAAAAGAACTCCTTTGGCATCACGTAAACATATTATAGTCAAATTCTATAATTTTTATGCCAAATGAGTCCTTGTCAATGAACAAAATCAACTATTAAACCAAATGTTGTTAGAACCATTTTTTTGGAAAACATTTGTCGCAGTATGGACGAATCCAATCTCTCGTATACTTTGTTGCTAGATTCCCACACCTGCAGCATGTCTTATATGTATCCGCGGACCATTCTTCAATAATATTATGAATTGCATCATCATAAAAGGATGTCTTGCAATACCCGTGACCTAACTTTTCACCCAGGTCTCTGATTGTGAAATCCTTGATGCCTTTCCCAACTACATAATCATTTAATTTATGAAGCATATTTAAGGTACAGCTTTTCCATCCTTCAGGCATTCTGACAAACTGGTAAGGTGATGCTAAAGGAATTTTCTTTTCGGTAAACAATTCTGTTTGTGGGGGCATCTCTATATTTGCATTTATGATTTTCTCTTCTTTTTTTCCACATACTTTCTTCCTAAAATCATTAAAGTTTTTCACTCCAAAGTATATATATGCCAACATCTTGTTTAGAACAGTATCATATTCGCTTGGAAGCATTTCTTCTATCCAGGTTTGCCGAACCGTCTTATATGGGAAAATATCGAATATCAAATCCATCTCCTCTAAGTCCAAATATGTCAGACTTGTCACAATAAGTTCTTTGTCAGATAAGATTGTATCAACATCTATCCTATATGACCATAACACACCCATATCATACAAATATTGAGTTAACTCTCTTTTCTTCTCTATTATATCTTCATGTTTTTTTATTGTTTTTATCTCGTTTTGCTTATGCGGCTCCTGTTGTTTGTTCTTTGACATATTTCTCCTTTGATATATGGACGATAAAGATAATATATTTATCTATTCATAGCTTTTTAGTTGTCTCTTTTTGTATCTTATACTTATGAGTTATCGCACATAATAGATATCGGTACTCTCTACTTTCTTCATTACCGATAAATTAATCTTATGAGAATTCTCTCTGTTGTTTTTGCAATATTTATGTTAAGTTTAGTATCTTTGTTTAAGTTTGACTATCTAGTTAGAGTATAAAAAGGATAATATATGAGAATAAATATACTTATTTTGTTTTTGATTTTCACCGTTTCATTATTTTCCCAAGAGAAAGTGCGTATTAAAGGATTCTATGAAGAGTCTTATAATCGTCTGGAGGTAGAGGACAGTTATAAAGATACTACGATATACCGCAAGCTTGGGTTCAAGGAGGCGTGGAAGAAGAAAAAGGTGTGGACTCCGTGGAGCAAGGTGGAGGTGAAGCGTAACAAAATCAACAATTATGATCAGTTGAGCCACAGATATATGCTCAACGTCTCGTACGACGACATTATCGCGGATAGTGTGTGGTGTACGAATCAAGCAGTCGTGACAACCGCATTCCCTCTTGATATACAGGTGTTGCTGGATCAGATGGGTGAGAAATTCACGTTTGATGGCATTCGTGATAAGGCAAAGTTCTACACAAAAGAGAACAATGATTTCTATCTCTACCGTCTCTATCAATTTGAAGGCTATGCTTTGAAATATTCCTACACTTGGGAAGAGATCAAATCGAGCAAACGTTTTGAAAACGAACAGTCGAGGATCCTTTCTAATATTTGCGACGAGAGTGAACCCATCGACGTCTACTATTTCTATCAGGCAATCAGTTTCAAACCATTGGACGTGCCAACAGATTATGTGATTCCTACAAAGAAGAAGAGGAAATAATAGGTCAATCATAGTATACATCAAAAAAGCCAACCGCTTTACTGCAGTTGGCTTTTTACTTACGTTGATAATCACAACGAATTGTCTCTATGTCCTTCTGTTGTTATTTAATTGCTTGATCAGGCACCTTTAACGGAGCTTTTACTGCCGACCATGCCGCAATCATTCCTGCTCCGTTCTCCACGTTGCAGTAGAGGATATATGGTGAAAGTGTACCATTGTAATCGTTATCCCTTACTAATTGGCTCGTGCGATAGTACATATACATCTCTTTGTTTATATGACGCACTTCAAAGTCAATTGTGTTAAAGTCGATTCCAGTTATTAACCCTAATTTGCCCTTTGACTTTGTGTTTATGCTCATTTCGAACCTGATTTTGGAAGTCTGACCATTGAACAGTTGGTCATTGAAGATATTCATCCCGTTATATACGTAATCATCAAACAGATTGTCGTCAGATTGTTTTTCGTTCCAATTCATAACAGGATCCTCCGTGGTAAGTTTTATATCATACATAGGTATTTCTTTGTATACTATAGCCGAATCGATAACGTTATAATTATATACTTCGTATGGTTCAATCCATTCGTCTCCATACCAATATCCGGGTACTGTATCTATTATAGTCTCAAATTCGTACTCCATGGCCATTGCGTAAAAGACTATTTGGTAATAGTCTTCCGTATTTGGATCATCCTGCACGTTGAGCTCATAAGTCACTTTGGTATATGTCTCTGGCTCTCTCTCGATGACATCTATTATTTCGTATGGTCCATAATAGCCGTTGTGAGTTTCTGTGATTTCTTCCACGCTGACCACTTTGAAATCAGCTTTGGGTTTGTTCGGTATGGTGACTGTGGAGTATACGTCTTCCAAACCGTTGGCTTTGGCTTTTATTGTGTAAGTCTCTCCTGCCTTGGCTATCAAACCTTTTGCCTCCATCATCGCTTTGTCCGAAACCACTGTATATTTGTAATCCGCATCTCCGTCGGTCGCTGTCACATTCGCGTCGGGAAGATATACAATTGGTCCAATTTTACCTTTGATTTGGTCGAAAATTATGTCGCTTCTCGACACCTGACACCATGGAGTCTCTCCATCGATAAACCTACCGTTCACAACAATGATGTTTTTCACTCCCAAGTCGTCGTAATCCACCTCCTCATAGCAAGAGGTGAATATGAAAATGAAAATATATAATAAAGCCGCTATCTTTTTCATCGTATGATATTTTAGAATTTTATTGAATATGAAATTGATGGAATTGTTGGAAAAATTGATGTTTTCATCAGTTTTCTAGTTCCTTCATAGTGGTCTGTGTCTATATTATAGAAAAATGGATTATGCCTGTTGTAGACGTTGAAAACACTGATAGAAAGTAGACGCTTTATATTGCTTCCTTCTTTCTGTCGGTGGAAGTTTACGCCAAGATCAAGTCTGTGGTAATTCTCCATTCGGTAATTGTTGCGGCTCGATGCATAATCGATTCTGTTGTCCTCATGAAATAAGACATCAATATTTTGTTGCAAACTAGGGTCTAACAAGATGCTGTGGGTCTGCATTGTTATAGGATATCCAGTTCCGAATACCCATGTCGCTCCAAGATCTACTTTTTCAGAGAACTTATGATTGATTACGATGCTGATGTCGTGTGGTCTGTCGTAGTTGGACGGATACCATTCGCCTTTGTTGATTTCGTCGAATTGACGCTCTGCTTTCGACAGTGTATAGGCTATCCAACCGGTAGTTTTGCCTATCTCTTTTTTCAACATCAGCTCTATACCTTTTGCTCTTCCTTTTCCCATATCGACTTTTCCTTCCCAATTTGAGCTGGAAAACATTGATGCTCCTTCTTTATACTCAATGACGTTATCCATCGTCTTGTAGTAACCTTCTATTGAGAGGAGTAGATCATTAGGTAATCCGAATACGAATCCTATCGCAGTCTGGTGAGAATTCAGTGGCTTGATATTCTCTGTCACTGGCACCCAAAGGTCTGTTGGCAGTCCGATTGTTGAGTTGGACAATAGATGCAGATACTGTTGCATTTTGCTGTAAGCTGCTTTTATTGTGAATTTTTCTGTAGGATGGGCCGCAAAAGAGACACGTGGCTCTAATGATGTGTATGTCTTATCGTTTACATTGAATAGCGACGCATGTAGCCCCAAATTCAGATTTATTCTTTTGGTGATCTTGATCTCGTCCTCTGCGAAAAGATAAAATTCCGTCGGTGTCGTTTCTTTCGAGTGGATTGTTGTATCTATTCCATAGTCATCGTCGGTTTTGTCTTCATTATAGTATTTCTCGTATACTCCTTGTTCTTCTGGTTTGAATGTATGGAGTGTTACGGATTCTCCAAATTTTATCTCATGTCTGTTGTTTGGTGTGTATGTGAATGTGTTCTTTAGGCTCCAGTCTCTGATCATAGACTCATAGTTCATGTCAAACTCATACTCTTTCTTCTTGCTGTCTTTTTCATACCCTACATCATTTATATCCGTAAAGAATTTGTATCTTGACAACGCTACAGTCGTATTCATAAACAGTTTGTTATGAATCAAGAAGTTCCATCTGATTGCTGATGAGATGTTTCCCCAGCCTAATCCGAACTCGTTTTTGCCATAATCATCTTCATCTTCGTATCCAAGTTTGTCACGTCCGGAGTAGATGCTGAAATACAGACGGTGTCTGTCGTTGAACTTATGGTTCACTTTCGCATTCAAATCCCAGAAAAAGTAGCCGAATTGTTCATCTTTCATGAATGGTTTGGATAGGACATCAAAATATGTTCTTCTTGCTGATATGAAGAATGTTGTGCGTTCCTTTACTATCGGTCCTTCAAGACTGAATTTTGATGATAACAGACCGATTTGGAAAGCTCCGTGAACCTCTTGGTCGTTTCCGTCTTTGGTGTGGATATCCAACACAGATGACAGTCTTCCTCCGAATCTTGCTGGGAAGCCTCCTTTATGCAGGTTGACATTCTTGATTGCATCCGCATTGAATACGGAGAAGAATCCAAACAGGTGTGTCACATTGTATAATGGCACGTCGTCGAGCAGGATAAGGTTCTCGTCTGGCGAACCTCCTCGCACATACAGTCCGGATGATCCTTCTGTACCGCTTTGCACACCTGGCAAAGTCTGCACCGTCTTCACAAGATCCGGCTCGCCAAGCATTGCAGGAAGCACATTAAGCAGTTCTGGAGAGATGACCTCTTTGCTGATCATTGTCTCTTCCAGACGTTTGTCTCTTTTTATCTCTTTGGCAGTCACAACAAGCTCTTCCAACTGGTTGTCTGGCTCCAGTTTGATTCTTACAGTTGTGTCTTTCTTAAGATTGAAGGATAATGTTTTTTCGGTATAGCTTACGTATGAAGCTATAATCTGGTTCTCTCCTTCAGGCAATGTGAGTACAAAATAACCATACTGGTTGGTCTCGGTTCCTTTCTTTCCGTCCGGAGTCATAACATATGCTCCGATCAGAGTCTCTCCTGATGATGCGTCTGTCACGTATCCGGCGATAGTTTTGGTTTGAGCTGCGGTAGTGACAACTGTGCCCATCGCTAATGAACACAGTAAGGATTTAACAAAATTCATAATGTTTTATCTCGCGTATTATTTTTTATGTTTGCAAAATTAAGAAATAATAGCATTGATTAATAATTTTTTTAGAAAAATCTGACTTTTGTGGCTTCTGTGATGATGCCCATCGCGGTTCCTGTTTGGATTGTCGGCATTATCGATGTTTTTATTGTCATTTTACCTGATCCGGCAATTTTAATGGTTTCTTTACTGCAGACCATGCCGCAATCAGTCCAGCTCCATTTTCCACGTTGCAGTAGAGCATATTTGGTGACTGTGATGTTTTCCAGTCGTTTTCCCTTATCAATTGGTATGTGCGATAGTACATATACATCTCTTTATTGATATGTCGCACTTCATATTCAAGAGAGTCAATGTCGACTCTGATAAAAGGTTCTTCTTTGAATATGTACATATAAAACTTGATTTTGGATGTTTGCCCATTGAACAGTTGGTCGCTGAAAATACTCATTTCGTTTTCTTCTGGATAATCAAGCAGAATATTGTCGGATGGATTTTGATTCCAATTCATCACTGGATCTTCTGTTTGTAGAAGTTCGTCGGGTTTGCTGTAAACAAAGGCTGAGTCGACAACTTTAAGTCCATAAACTTCGTGGGAAGGTACCCAAATGCTGTCCATCCAATAGCCGTCGAATGTATCAACTATTCCATACTCGTATTTGTATTGCATCTTTACTGAGTATAAAATAAATTGGTAATAATCTTCTGTATTTGGATCATCTTGTATGTTGAGCTCATAGGTTATTTTGTGTCCGTGGGCGTACTCGTTTGATGTTGATTCCACGCTGACCAGTCTGAAATCGGCTTTGGGCTTGCTTGGTACACTGATTGTGGAATAAACGTCGTCCAATCCATTGACTTTGGCTTTCAGTGTATATGTTTCTCCTGCTTTGGCTATCAAATCTTTTGCCTCCATCATCGCATTGTCTGCAACGACTGTATATTTATATTCTGAACTTCCTTCGGTTGCTGTTACATAAGCATCGGGAAGAAATGTTGTTGGCGTGATTCTTGTTTTTGTTTGTTCGAAGATTATGTCGCCTTTCGACACCTGACACCATGGGGTTTCGCCGTCGATAAACCTTCCATTTATTACGATGATGTTTTTTACTCCCAAATCTTCATAATCCACCTCTTCTTTGCAAGATGTAAATATAAAAATGAAAATATATAATAAAGCTGTTATCTTTTTCATTGTATTATATTGGAAATTAAAGGAATGTAAAATTGAATTAGAGGTTTGAATATTAATTACACTTGTTTCGCATTTTCTATTTTTGTTTTGAAACAGAACAGTATTATGTTTTTTCACGCTTGGACTTCATAATGAATAAAACAGAAACTCGTTTCTGTTATTATTTTATTTCTCGTTGTTTGATTTCATTTATTTTGTCGTTGATGTCACCAAGTGGATTTTTTATTTTTTCGACGGCGATATTCAGTATGTCGACGGCAATCGGTTGTAGTTTAACACCATCCCATGTCGTCGGTTTGTTTTCGTCGGAATGGATGAAATCTATGATAGGCTGATACTTGTCGTAGATGAAATGAAAACTGAATTGAAGCGTGTAGCATCTGATATACAGACATTTGTCTGCAATATCGTATGACGCTTCATCTGCCAAAGTATGGTCTGCAACCCAAAGAGAAAAGAGATATGTGGCGTATCGCTTGATATCTTTGTATTTGGCTATCTCTTTGAATTCCTTCTTTTTTGCGGCCGCATTGAGAAGATTTACAGCCGCAAGATTCAAGAAGAATTCGTCCTTTCTTTGCGGATCTTTGCCGTGGATGATATCTAACGATTGTTCGACAATTTCAAGTGTGATTTCAGACGGCATAATGGTCAGATCATTTGCATTTAGCTATCTCTATAATCACATCCATAGCCGCTTTCATCGACAACACTGGCACATATTCTGTGTTGGAATGGAAATTGTGGCCGCCGGCAAACAGGTTGGGGCAGGGTAGTCCCATGAATGATAGTCGGGCTCCGTCTGTGCCGCCACGAATTGGCACGACAACAGGTGTGATGTCCAACGTCTTCATGGCATTGATCGCTCTATCCACAACGTGTGGAATTTTCTCTATCTCCTGCTTCATGTTGGCATACTGGTCTCGGATCTCAAGCTCCACCTTGCCATTCTTGTAATGTTTGTTCAGAGCATCTACAACTCGTTGTAAATACTCTTTCCTGTCTATGAAGCTTTTTTCGTCGAAGTCTCGTATGATAAGGTTGATCTCTCCTGATGTCACAGTCGATTTCATTTCTGTCACGTGGAAGAAACCTTTATATCCGTCTGTCATTTCAGGACACTCGTCTTCAGGAAGCATGTTGAGGAAGTCGGAGATGAGGCGGCTGGCGTTCACCATTTTGCCCAAAGCATATCCTGGATGGATATTATGGCCTGTGAATCTGACTGTTGCGGCCGCAGCGTTGAAGTTCTCGAACTCGATCTCTCCAAGTCCGCCTCCGTCTACTGTGTATGCGAAATCAGCTCCGAATTTTTCTACATTGAAATGGTCGGCTCCTTCTCCGATCTCTTCGTCAGGAGTGAAGGCGACGCGGATCTTTCCATGCTTTATTTCCGGATGTTGTATCAAATACTCTGCTGCTGTCACGATTTCTGCAATTCCAGCTTTATCGTCT
>JAEEGL010233381.1_pt1 | contig 14743 bp, 10 predicted proteins | sample 9134231 | NCBI WGS metagenome assembly JAEEGL01 (sample SAMN16246548, study PRJNA631951) | gut metagenome | biome: gut microbiome; feature: rumen; material: fiber-attached | host: Bos | place: Iran: Karaj | collected 2018-10 | reverse complement strand
CTTAAGACCATGGGCCCCAGAGAGATAGTAAAGGCAGTGGATGATTTCTTCGCAAAGACTGACGCAGTAAACGGAAAGCTGTTTTAAAACAGTTGTATTAAATAATATAAAAACCCCCGGGATCTTTCCCCGGGGGTTTTTGTTATGCTTTGTTAAGATTACTTAACGTATGTGCACTTGCTGTCGAACTCAACGGTTCCCTTGTAGTTCTTAAGTGTACCGGTTACTGTGATAACATCGCCGACCTTAAGCTCAGAACCACCGATAAGACGGAAGCACTGGATGATGTACTCGCCAACCTTGATGTTAACGGTTACATTGTCGTACTGCTCGTTGTAAGCTGTAGGGATCTCAACGATCTCACCTGTGAGCTCTTCCATGTAGGACATTGACTCGCCCTCAGCAAGCTCGAATGCCTTTGCTGCTGCAAGGAGATCCTTAGCTGCGGAAAGCTGCTCGCCAACAAGGTATGTGCATCCCTTATCGAACTCAACTGTGCCCTTGTAATTCTTAAGAGTACCGGTTACTGTGACAACGTCGCCGACCTTTAAGTCTTTGCCGCCCTTGAGACGATATGCTTCGATCTCCTTGTCACCAACCTGCATCCAGATGGAGCAGTTGTCATACTCTTCGCTGTAAGCCCCCTTCTCATCGAACTTTGTGATGGTGCCGGAGAGAACCTGAGTTCCGGGCATTACTTCGCCCTCAGCGAGTGCGAATGCCTTGTCGAGAACGATGAGCTGTTTAGCCTGCTCAACGGTAAGATCCTTGGAGTATGTGCACTTAGCATCGAACTCAACTGTGCCCTTGTAGTTCTTGATGTTACCTGTAACTGTGATAACGTCGCCAACCTGAAGCTCAGCACCGCCGATAAGTCTGAAGCACTGGATAACTGTCTCGCCGATCTTGATGTTAACTGTAACGTTGTTGTACTGCTCATTGTAAGCAGTAGGAACCTCAACGATCTCACCGCGGAGAACCTGAGTTCCGCTCATTGCCTCGCCCTCAGCAAGTGCTGCTGCCTTGGCAAGAACAGCTGCCTCGCAAAGGTCGGAAGCCTTAGCTTCAACTGCGATCTCTGTCTCAACGGTCTTTGTCTCTGAACCAACGGTAACTACTGCGGTAACCTTTACAACGGCATCCTTGTCACCCTGGGTGATGGTAAGAGTGCTTGCTGCTGCATCGTATACAGCTGCTTCGCCTTCAACGGTGTAGCTTACTGCTACATCACTGTAGGTCTGGCCTGCGGGAAGAAGAGCAACTACTGTATCCTGGTTAACCTTTGCGGGAATTCCGAGGTTTGCTGCTTCGTATTCAACCTTCTCGGCATCTGTCTTCTCTGCAAGTCTTAAATTGTAGATGCAGTCAACAGTGAGAGGAGTGATGTAGAAAGCGCCGTCATAGAGAGTAAGGATACCCTTAACATCTGCAAGATACCCCTTATGCTCATTGAAGGAAGTCTTGAATGCTTCCTGCTCATCCTTTGTGAGAGGGCAGGAGGAACCTGAGATTCTTACATATGACTGCTTGTCGCCAAGCTGGAACAGATAGTAAGTAGCATCCGTAGGGCTTACGCCTAAGATCTCAACGCCCTCAAGGTAAACAAGTGCGGACTGGTTAGCTGTGAGCTTCTCGTCCTTAAGTGAGGAAGCGTTTAAGAAGAGATCTGTGTAGTTTGCTGCTTCAACGGTCTTTATGGAAGAATCTGTGATCTCAACGGAGTAGTTAGCGATCTCGTAGGTACCTGAGTAAGTATCTCTTGTACCTGTAACTTCGATGGTCATACCTTCCTTGATGCCGAGATCGGCGATGGGATCTGCTGCGCTTGATGTGCCGTAAGCGTAGTAAGCGCCATCTTTATCCTGGAAATAGATGGAGTTGCTTGTTGCACCCTTGGATGCAGCGATGATACCTGTAACAACACCGCTGACAACAACTGTCTCACCCTTCTCAGCGGCTACGTACTGAGCCCATGAGAACTGGGTATATGCGGGAATGTAGTAGTTAAAGGATGTGGAAGCTGTGTTTCCGTTGTCATCCTTAAGTGTAGCGGTAAGAGTGTAGTCAACCTGTGAAGGTGTCTTTGCGTCTACGGAGATAGTAACCTTCTTTGTGGAAGCATCCATAGCGCCAACCTTAACAGCGTCGGCGTTTACGGTCCAATCAACATTGTATGTAACGCCTGATACCTTTACAACACCTACAACGTCGAAATCGGATGTTGTAGCCTTGTTCTGGCCGTCCTTATACATAGCATAGAGGTAATCCTTTGCAGCGTTAACGCCTGTGTTTGAAGGAGCTTCTGTAGCTACGGGAGCCTGAGTGGGAGCAACTGTAGGAGTGGGAGCTGCTTCCTGCTTGCCGCATGCCGCACAGGAGATTACCATTACTGAAGTGAGCAGTAATGCTGTGATCTTTTTCATTTCTTCGTCCTTTCTGAACTAACGTGATTCTTTTGTGATCGTGATGTCCTTTTGGGACAGGATCTTAATCTGGTACGAACCGTCAAATAATGCTGCGATGCCCTTTACCGATACGGTAGTGCCCTTATACATGTCTTCCGTAACAAGGTTCTTGTCCTGATCGTAGAAGGGAACGGTGCGGAGAGTGATCTCTGTGCCGTCTTTTGCTTCGCATGTGAGTGTCATGGCTCCATAAGAGGAGCTTGACGGGTTCGAAGTTGTATAAATGCTCTTTACTGTAAGATCATCCATGGAAACGGATGTATCAAGCACGAGATAGGAGTATTTATATTCGTTTTCTTCACCTGAGGCATCGGCTACTTTAACCGTCCCCTCGGCAAAGGTTTTGGGATCCGTCTTTACAAAAGCACCTTCGTTGCCTTTGCTTATAAGCTGGAGATTTGAAGGATCTGAAGGCTTAAGCTCTCTGTAGCTTACACCGGACACCTGATAGGTGCCGCCTGCTTCGTAATACTGACAGGTTCCGACGATACGCGCGCGGTTACCGACCTGAAGGATCTCAAGACCGGTGCCGGAAAGATTGTAGCCGTAATATACGGACATTCCGTAGTAAAGTCCCGTTTCTGCATCGTAATCTTCAAGATATACGGAAGAATCGGAGTTTACGGTGATAACACCTTCAAAGGCTACCTGAACGCCGTTGTACTGATCGGGATGGAGGCGAAGTTCCTTTAAAGTGAGCTCCACTGCATCGCCATAGTAGAAGTTCGGGTCTTTTTCGCCGGAGTAGATGTTGAGCTTAAGTGCTCTTGCATTGTTAAGAGCGTTTACCGCTGTGGAACCGTAACGGTTGTTGGCGGAAGAGGAGGCGATGGCGAGACCGTTCTGAAGGATCTCAATGTTGAGATTTCTGTAGTTGTCGCTGTCGGCCGTTTTATACCATACCCATACAAGATATCTTCCTCCGGTGGAATCGACGTTCCATTCGGATGTATCGGATTCGAGTATGATGGAAGTGGCATTTGAGAGCTTCTCTTTTGTGAAGTTTGAAGCTGTCTTTCCGTATTCTTCAACCTTACCGGTGGACTCAGGGGTATTGATGGCAATGAATCTTGCCTTTAACAGACCATCCTCTCCGATGCTGCTGTCCACATTGAAGTGTACCGTATCGCCGTCGACGAATGTTCTGACGGTAGCGTCGCACTTCTTTGTTTCGGAGTTTTTGTCGAGGGTAAGTGTCCCCGCGTAATCGACGAAAACCGGAACTTCGGTGGGAGTGGGAGTAGCGGTGGCTGCTTCCGTTACGGGAACTTCCGTAACATCCTGCCCGGGCGTATTACCCGAGCAGGAAGCAAAGCCTAAGATAAGAGATGCTGTTAGTAAAAACGAAACGGATTTTTTCATTATTCTTGATATTCGCACTCGTCAATAGCCTTTTTAAATGCTGCGTTAATAACTGAATCATCGTCGCCGTCCTTTGTGAGAGCGGTGATAAGAAGTGAGCTTACCTGGTCACGGGCGGTTGAAGAACCGTTGAATGCAGGAGATACATAGTAAGCCTTTTCCTGATCAAGGCAGACCTTTGCGGAAAGAGCGGAGATGTAAGAACCACCGTCAGCCTTTGCAAGGAATGCAGCGTAGCCTTCGTTGCTTGCTACAGACTTGAGAACGGGAACATAACCTGAAGCGATGGAGAACTCAGCCTGGAAATCTACACTTGTTGTAAGGAACTTAACAAAAAGCCAGGATGCGATAACTTCCTGAGAGTTCGACTTGTTGAAGATGCAGACTGAAGGACCCTGGGAGATAACCTTCGGATTTGAAGCGTTAACCTGAGGGATGGTAGCGATGCCTACTTCAAAAGGATATGTGCCGTCAGCATTTGCGGTAGGACGCTGGTGTGTTGCACCTGCGGATGAACCGATGGACATATAGCTCTTCATGCCTGAATCTGCTACGAAAAGACCTGAAGTGTAAGCACCGTAGATGGTCTGTGTTGTGAAGAGACCTTGCTTGTACCAGTCGCGTAACATCTTAACGAATGCCTTGTTCTGGTCATTGTTGAAGAGGTAGTGATCGCCGGTAGCGGAAGTGTAAGGGCTCTGATACTGCTCGCACATGGTGATGAACCAGTTTGCTTCTGAGTCATATCCGAGAGGGATGCAGTTGGGATCGATGGTAAGGATCTTCTCGCAGAGAGTCTTCATCTCATCCCATGTTGTGGGAACAGTGAGACCGTTCTTGTCGAAGAAAGTCTTGTTGTAGTAAAGAACTTCCGTTGACTTTGAGAAGGGAAGAGTGTACATATATCCGTCGCCGAAAGATGAACCCTCTTTGTAGTAACCCTCGATGAAGTCAGCCTTCTGTGCGTCGGTGAGACCGAGGATCTCGGTTGTGCCGTCGGCACGTGTGGTTGTCTCCTGGCTTGCGATGAGGCTGTCAAGCTGAACAACAGCGCCGGCAAGGTTGTAGAGAGCTACGTGGTCGGGATAGCAGTAAGCGATGTTGGGCTCGTTACCAACAGTAAGCTCCGTGCTTATCTGATCACGAACATCGTTGTAGGAACCTACCTGCTCCCACTTGATGTGGATGTTGGGATAAAGCTTGTTGAACTCTTCAATGTAGAGATCAAGTACTGCTGAAAGTGCCTGACCCATTGTGTGATAGAATGTGATGGTAACATCACTTCCGTCGTAACCGCCTGCGGGAACCTGGAAGTTTGCTGTTTCTGCAAGACTCTTTGTGGTTGTGCCCTGCTGGCTGTCGTTTGTACCCTGGCTCGAAGGAGTCTGGGTTGTTGCTGCGTTACCGCTGTTTCCGCATGCAGTGAAGAGCATGGAAGAAGCGAGCACTAAAGCTGCAACGGCTTTGAAAAATCTTTTTTTCATTTTTCCTCTCCTTTTGTGGATCTTTATATTAAAAGCCCGAAGGCATTTAATATCATTTTTTCATCAGCCTTTGATACCGGAACGGCTGACACCCTTCATGATGTATTTACGTAAGAATACAAATACAAGGAATAACGGGAATGAAACGATGGCTACAGCGGCCATCTGTGCGGGGAAATCCGTCATGTTCGGGTTGTCCTCGGCTGCGAAGGATGCTCCGCGGAGACCGTTTGTGATGAGGTGATGGTCTGCCTTTGTAACAAGTCTCGGCCAGATGTAGGAGTTCCATGCGCCCATCATCTTAAGGATCGTGATGGAGATAAGGGTGGGAAGGGAAAGCGGGATCATGACCTTCCAGAGGTATTTGATATCGCTTGTTCCGTCAACCTTAGCAGCAAGATAGAGCTCGTTGGGTATCTGGAGGAAGTTCTGTCTCAGCAGGTAGATGTAGAAAACGCTTACAAGGAAAGGAACGATGAGTACCGTGTAAGTGTTCATCCAGCCGAAAACAGTGACTGTCTGGTAGTTGGTGATGGTGAAGAGCTCGCCGGGGATCATCATTGTTGCAAGAAGACCGGCAAACAGTACATTCTTTCCCTTGAACTCGAGCCTTGCAAAAGCGAATGCGGAAAGCACCGTGATAACAAGAGACAACAGTGTCGACACAACGCCTACGAACAGAGTGTTGAGGAAGAGTGTAGCAAGGTTGGCCTTGGAAAAGGCTTTACTGTAGTTTGAAATGAAGTTGATGGTCTGAGGCCAAAGCGTGGGAACGTTTCGGTTGTATTCTTCGAGAGTTTTAAGGGATGAGATGATCATCCAGTAGAACGGGAAGAGTACGATCAGGGCCATAATGATGAGAAATACGTAAACAAGGATGTGGTACAGAACAGTACCGACCTTTTGCTTTTCGCTTGTCTTGGAGATATCGCGTGCGTGCATTACCTGTGATTCGTTAGCCATTGCGCACCTCCTTAGTAATGAACTTTTTTCTTACTAACGTAAAGGTTAATAAGAGTAACTATAAGGATTATGCCAAACAGTATGAGAGCTGCTGCGCTGGCACGACCCTGGTGTTTTCCGGCAAGGGAATCGTAAATGTATCCGACCATTGTATTCAATGTGCCGTCGCCGCCGGGGCCGAGACCTTCACCGAATATACCTACGATGCTGGTATATTCCTTGAAGCCGCCGATGAAGCCCGTGATGATGACGTAGGCAAGCATGGGAGAGAGAAGCGGAACGGTAATACGCCATAAGATCCTGGATTTTCTCGTTCCGTCGATCTTTGCTGCGTCGTAATACTGCTTGTTGACGCTCTGAAGACCTCCGAGGAGGATGAGGATCTTAAAAGGAAGTGCGTTCCATACGATATAGATGACCATGACGGTCATGTTTGCAAGATATGAAGAACCGACATTGATCCAGTTGATCTTTTCAAAACCGAACAACCCGATAATGTTGTTGATGATACCGGCAGTAACGACGATCTCGTTCTGCTTTCCGATATTGTTTCCTACCATGTTGAACATAGCTGCAAAGACCATACCGATGGCGATGGAGTTTGTAACGTAGGGCAGGAAGAAGATCGTCTGAAGGAGCTTCTGAAGACCCTTGATGGAGTTAAGGGCTACAGCGATGAGAAGTGCAAGGAGCGTTGAGATGGGAACCGTGATAACGCATAAGAGCACTGTGTTTTTCAGACAATTCAAAAATCCCGAGTAGGTAATAACCTTCTGGAAGTTTTTAAAACCGAATTTATAGGTTTCTCCGCCTAAAGCGGCCATCATGTTGTAATCCTCAAGGAAAGCAAGTCTGACGGTGTTGATGATGGGCCAGACTGTGAACACAAGAAGGAGTACAATGGCGGGAGCAAGGTAGATCCACGCTTTCCACTGTTGTTTGCTTTCTACCATTTTTTCACCTCAACATCCTATTTATTGACATACATTCTTTCTTCAGTCTGCTTGTTGAAAAGGAATATCTTATTGGGCTTAATGCTGAAGCGTACTTCCTTTTCCTTGGGATCGATCTTGATGTCGGAATCGATGATGGAACGTATAACGGGATTGAGCGAAGCGGGATTGGTGGTGACAACGCTGGAATCTCTTCCCATTACTTCAACTGCCTGAAGCTCTGCGCGAAGAGGACCGTTGGGATCAACGATGAAGCCTTCGGGACGGATGCCTACATAAACAGCCTGGTTGGAAAGACCTGTAGCGTCAGCAACTTCGTCGGTGCCTATGCATACCTTGCCGTTAACGATCTGGCCTTCAAATACGTTAATGGGCGGTGTGCCGAGGAACTTTGCAACGAAGAGGTTTGAGGGATCGTCATAAACGCTCTGGGGAGCGCCGATCTGCTGAACAACACCCAGCTTCATTACGACTATGACATCGGAGATGCTCATTGCTTCTTCCTGGTCATGTGTAACGAAGATGGTGGTGATTCTTGTTTCACGCTGGATGCGTCTGATCTCTTCACGTGTCTGAAGACGAAGTCTTGCATCGAGGTTGGAGAGAGGCTCGTCAAGAAGAAGGATGCGGGGCATCTTAACAAGAGCGCGGGCAATGGCAACACGTTGCTGCTGACCGCCGGAAAGCTCCGAAGGCTTACGGTCAAGGAGCTCATCGATCTGAACGAGCTTTGCTGCCTCCTGAGTGCGCTTCAACATTTCCTCTTTGGTGAGTTTGTCTTTTCCTGTAAGGTTCTGAAGCGGGAACATGATGTTCTGCTTAACTGTCATATGGGGATAGAGAGCGTAGTTCTGGAAAACGAGACCAACGCCTCTGTTTTCGGGAGAGAGATCTGTAACGTCGTCATCCCCGAAAAAGATCTTTCCGCTGGTAAGCTTCTGAAGACCGCTTATCATGTAAAGAGTTGTACTCTTACCGCAGCCGGAAGGTCCCAGCAGACCTACCAGTTTTCCGTCAGGTATGGTGAAGTCGAAATTGTTTACCGCTACGACTTCTTCCTTTGATTTTTTGTTGCGGCTTGGGAAGATTTTAGTTACGTTCTGTAATACTACTTTCATTCCGTTTTCTTCTCCTCATTTAAGTTTTTGTTTGAACAATGACTTTGCATTTCTTCTTCCGTGTCAAAGATGTACTGGCTCGGAAAGTCTATGACTACCGTGCCTGCAATGAGATCGTGGATCATGGAATCGGTCTTTGTGACTCCCATTACCACAAGTTCGAGCACCGCCATAAGGATAAGTATCACAACACCCAGGATGCCCATGCGGCCCAGCAGTATCATTGTGATGATGTATGCGGGCACCATGATCTCGATGGCAAATTTGCCGACGATGGTGCGAAGACCCAGTTGAGGCGGTGACAGTTTAACATGATTTATGTTCATGACCCCTAAGGAAAAAAGCTTTTTCCCGAGGGTCTGTCCGTTCCCGAAGATGAGCGGGATGACAAACTCCAGGACCATCACGGCAAGAAAGAACGAAACCGTCACCATGACAAGGATCATCGTCATCATGGATTCGTAGGTTTTCAGCATACCTTCATCCTGCATGAGGGCGGCATAAGCATTGTCATAGGATTCTTTCGAACTTTCCGGAAGAGCGGCATATTCGTCTTCGGTGATGTTCAGCGTCACGCCGTATTTGTTTTCATACTTTGCGAGGTATGATTCGAGCTCGGCGCTTTTGCTGTCATAGCCTATAAACCATGAAACTAAAAAAAGAAACCCGGTTGCTGCGATCGACAGTATTATGATGTCAAATATGAAGGCAGACAGTCTTTTCAGGATGTTTGCCTTTTGCAGATCGTTTAACACATGGGTCTCTCCCTTCTTTTAGCGGTAACTACCATAATAACATATTACATGCCTATTTTCAAGATTAGGGAATAATTAGATTTTATTGGGAATTTTCTGTTTTTTTATCGATTTTTGCAGGGACTATCTTGTATAATATCTTCACCGCTCTTTTTTGACAATCATTGAGTGGAATATGACCGAAAAACATTATATAATGAGAAAAACAGCCAAAGAAAGGTGACCGGTATGAAAAAAACTATCAAAAAGGCTATTTTATCTTTTGCGGGAGCTTTTGTCTCCGGTTTGATCTTTGCGGGATGTGCCGGGCCGGGATCCGAACCTGTTCCGACAGCCACCCCCATGCCGACTCCCGAACCTATAATAGAAAAGGTGTATGTCACCGCAACGCCCACACCGTCACCCACACCAACGGAAGTTCCTTGGGACGGAAAGCGTTTTACCATAGACGCGGAGGAGACCTATCAGACAATAGAGGGTATCGGTGCAGCATACACCTGGTATTCCGACTGGATAAATGTTGTTGACGAGCAGGACGGAGTGTTTGACGCACTTTTTAAAGATGCAAAGCTCACGGTCCTCAGGTTCAAGAACGAATACGAATACAAAAAAGACGGCGAAGCACCTAACTGGGAAGCGATGAAACGCTACTACGACGAAGCGGTGAAGCGAGCTGCCGAATACGGTGAAAAACCCATAATCCTGCTCAGCTGCTGGTCGCCGAAAGCTGCCTTAAAGGAAAACAATGATCTGACAGGAAATGCCACCCTTAAAAAGAATGATAAAGGCGAATTCGTTTATGACGAATATGCCGCATGGTGGGTGGAATCCGTAAAATATTATGAGTCAAAGGGCATACATATCGACTACATTTCCCTGCAGAACGAGATAGACTTTGCACCGTCCTATGACGGATGTCCGTTCGGCACTGAGGAGACTGAGACCACACCTTCCTACGCAAAAGCATTTCTTGCGGTATACCGCGCATTTAAGGCAGAGATGGGAGATGAGCGTCCCAAGATGCTTGCTCCGGAGACAATGTCATGCAAGCAGACCAATATATTCCCTTATATAAAGGACATTTTAAAAGAAGAGCCCGACAGCATAGACGGACTGGGATATCATCTCTATGTGGGCGGAGAGGGCTCCGATGAGACGAATATCACCGATCCCAAGAGCTTTACAACGGAGTTCATGTCACTTAACAACATGTATCCCGATATGTCAAAATGGCAGACGGAGTATTACATAGGTCACGCCATCCAGACCGCTAATCTCGTTAACAATTTCTTCCTCTACGGAAACGGTAATGCGTACATTTACTGGAGCGGCGTGTGGGAAGACTGGAGAGAAGGGTTTGAGAACACAAAGCTCATCGGAATGATATATGAAAAGCACAAAAGAGTGTCGACCACAGGATGGAGGATATGCGCAGACTATTACGCACTCCGACATTTCTCCGAGTACATCAGACCCGGATTCACAAGGGTAAAGACCGTGACGGGTAACGCTTCGGTAAACGGCTCCGCATACATAAGCCCCGACGGCAAGCAGCTTGTGGCAGTTATCATCAACAATTCCGATGAAAAACAGGATTATCTTGTTTCCGTAAAGGGATTCACATTCCACGACGCAGAAGTTTTCAGATCCATATTCGGGGAAGAGTGCAAGGTTGCCACTGAGTGCTTCCAAAGACAGGGTTATATCTATCCGGAGACGGTCATAACACTTGAGCCTTACAGCGTATATACCGTGGTTATCCAGTAAACATATTAAGCAAATAAATAAGGGGCAGTGCCGTAAAGCACTGTCCCTTATTTGCTGAAACAGTTCGGATCGTCATACTATGATCTTATCCCAGTTTTCTTTTATATAATCCGTTACATCTTTCTTTTCAACATTTGGAAATTGAGGACTGTATTGAGGAAAGTATTGCTCGACCATATCCATTATGTCGTCTTTGCTGAGACCTTTTCTTTTGCCCTCAATCAGAGCAAACATCAGCAACTTTTTTTCATTATCCGTCATCACTCCGCCGGATACTTTTTCAAGTTCATCATCGGAAAGTTCCATCTTGCTTTTTGATGAAAGGATCTTTAAAAAATCGGGCATGTGTTCGTTAGTCATATGAAAGACCTCCTTTGATTGTTTTTTGTACCGATCGTCAGATCTTAAGGGAATTTACAGCTTCATCGAGAGAGGAGAATATCTGTGCGAAGTTCTCACCCGTAGCCTTAACTGCATTGCTTCTCGTAATTCTATCACCGCGATTTTCCGAAAACAACAAACATTATATAAACAAAGTATATATAGCCGTTAATTTCTTTTTATTTGTATTTACAATTCAATTGTTGTATATTGCATGATATAGAATCAAAAAAGATATTTAGGACTTTATGAGTAATGACGGTACCGGTAGGAGCCAAAAACATGGATGACAGGAGCAGATTTATAACCGATTTCCTTATGGAAAGGACACTGTACGAAAAAGATCCCGATCTACATTCGAGATTTGTGGATGTGGTTGTGGTATCCAAAAACATCCTGAACAAATACAAAAGGCTTTTCCCAAAATACACAGACCATTCCGCCCTTCATTGCATGACCGTCATCGATTCATGCAACCGCCTTATGGGACCGGATGTTGTAAAGAATATGAACACCGATGAGATCTATATTCTGCTTGTGGCATGCTATCTTCACGATGTGGGGATGGGTATCGGCGAAAACGATTATGATGAATTTGCGGAGAGGCTTGGAGAAAAAGAGTATTTCAGGTCACATAAAGGGGATACAAAGACTGATTTTGTGAGAAAGTACCACAACGAACTGAGCGGTCTGTTTATCGATAAATATGCGGATATTCTGGACATACCTTCCGGGGAGCATGTTTTTGCCGTAAAGCAGGTCGCAAGAGGACACCGACTTACGGATCTTTATGATGAAAAGGAGTACCCGGCAGAATTCAAACTTCCAAACGGCAACACCGTAAGCCTTCCATATCTTTCGGCGATCATAAGGCTTGCGGATGAGATCGACGTAGCTGCCAGCAGGAATCCTATAATGCTTTATGAGATGGAACTCATGGTGCCCGAAGGACAGCGGAAGATAAATAAGACTCTTTATTCAATAAAGAGCATTGATATCGTTGGTGATGCGTTTGTGCTGAAGACGGAAAAGTCTGATGATGAAGCGGCAGAACTTGTAAAAGAACTTGCAGGAAAGATGCAGGCGACCCTCGATTATTGCAGAAATGTGATAAATGAGAGGACCGCCCGCAAGTTTACCTTAAGCAAGATAGTTATAGAATGAGCGTTATTTCATGTCGTTTATGGCTCGAACGACTCTTGATGCGCTTATAAGAAGATCTTTTCTCGTTAGCTTTCCTGATGAGAGGGCCTTTATCATATCCTTTTCATCGGGCTTTGCACCGGGCATTGTGAGATCGTTTCCGGCTTTTACGTTGTTTGATGCGTAGGGAGCGGGATATATGTGCTTAGCGCAGAATGACCTTCCGCTCTGGATCCAGTCGGACATTATGAGACCGTTGTAATTAAGTTCGCATCTTAAGATATCATTGTTAAGTTCATAGCTTTCCGACGTATGAACGCCGTTCACAAGGTTATAGCTTGTCATGAGCGCCTTGGGAGCGGCTTCTTTTATGCATATCTCAAAGCCTCTAAGATATATTTCCCTAAGAGCCCGCTCAGAAACGAGAGAGTTACCGTTGTTACGGTTTATTTCCTGATTATTGCAAAGAACATGCTTTATTGTGACCCCTTTGCCTTTGTGCGCCTGAACACCCAGGGTTATTGCTGCGGCCATTTTTCCGGAGAGATAGGGATCTTCCGAAAAGTACTCGAAGTTTCTTCCGCAGAGTATGTTCCGGTGGATGTTTAAAGCGGGCGCAAGCCAGAGATCCACATTAAAAAGCTCCATTTCCTCCGCAACCAGGTTACCCAGTTCTTTTGCAAAATCTAAATTGAATGACTGGGCAATGGCGGTCCCTACGGGGATAGCGGTGGTATATTGGTAATGAACTTCCCCCTTTCTGTTTTTCGGAGGTTTGATAAATATCAATGATGCTTTCGGCAGGAAATCCATCATTTTTTTCATCATTGGGTCAAGAGTAAGTGAATAAGTACCCTTTTCATCCTCACCGTAAACGGAGCACAGGCGGAGACCTGCGGGGCCGTCTGCCATGGTAAGAGACTTCTTTACAGATTTTACGGCAAGGCTTGTTTCACCCGCACCTCCCACAACATGCTTACAGGAGTCACCGATCATAGCGGCTATGCCCGTGCCGTGATGCCCTAAAGTGAGCATGATGAGATCATGGTCGGAGAGTGCTTCCAGACTCTTATCCGTATATTCATCTTTTTGGTATTTAACAGTCTCTTTCCGGATCGATGATATATCGATCTTTTGATTCGGGAGATCATCATGCTTGAATAGAGGTCTTTCAAGCACAAGATCTAAAAAGCCCGGATCCCCCATCCTGTTCTCACATTGTTTTACGGTAACGGTCTCATCAAGTGTCACAAAAGCCACGGGCTTAGCGTTATCCGAGGAGTTACCGAGCATAAGGACATAATCGCCTTTTTCAAGTATATATGCGGAGACTTTTTCGGAAAATGATGCCAGCGTCTTAATATCGAATGTGAGAGTAAGGGTCACTTCTTCACCGGGCTCAAGCACCTTTGTTTTTGAAAATGCGGCAAGCTGCTTGGCCGCTTTGCTTAACGTGCCGGAAGCTTCGGAAACATAGAGTTCCGCCACCTCTTTTCCGGGAACTTTTGAAATGTTTTTGACTTTTGCGTTCACTTTGACTTCGCTTCCGCAAACATCAAGGAGATCAAAACTTATGTCAAAATCCGAATAGGAGAGCCCGAAACCAAAGGGGAACAGAGGCTTGACAGAGGCTGTGTCAAAATACCTGTAGCCCACATATATGCCTTCTTCATACTTCACATCATGAAGGTCTCCGAAGTTTTTGTATGACGGATATTGTTTAGGCTCAGCCCAGGTGGTGGTAAGCTTTCCGGATGGATTGACTTTTCCGAGGAGTATTGGAGCGAGGATCGAACCCGTGACCACTCCCAGCTGTGAGATATAAAGGATGTTACGTACTTTCATGACGGGATTTAAGTCAACGACTCCGCCGGTGTTAAGCACAAGCATGAACTTTTCGTAGTGAGAATCGAGCCAAAGGATGTCCCTTATCTCTGACTCAGACAGATACACATCTCCGGAAGCAAGTTTTCTGTCGTTTCCTTCACCTGAATTTCTGGCAAGCACGTAGACTGCGGCTTCCGCTTTGTCTGTAAGAGGAAGGTCGTATTCGGGCTCTTCCGGAAAATAGCCGATGGAGAAGATAAGAGGCATGTAGCCTGCTTTATGTGCGGCTTTTTTTGTGTCTTTAATGTATTTCTTGTAATTTGCGGCACTTATTTCGTCATAGCTGTCGAGCCAGTCTTTTGTGATGATCGAAAAACCTGATGATGAAAGCCCTTGCTCGAAATTGACGAAAAATCTTGAATCAACATCGCCCGAGCCGGTCCCGCCTTTTACCGTATTTCTCGCGCCGTTTCCGTAGAGCGCGAGAGGGCAGGGCTTCTCCAAAGGAAATGCGCCGTCCTTTTT
>JAEEGL016473833.1_pt1 | contig 14744 bp, 6 predicted proteins | sample 9134231 | NCBI WGS metagenome assembly JAEEGL01 (sample SAMN16246548, study PRJNA631951) | gut metagenome | biome: gut microbiome; feature: rumen; material: fiber-attached | host: Bos | place: Iran: Karaj | collected 2018-10 | reverse complement strand
TATCCTGAATAAAAATTACTACTTTCATCAATTTGCTCAAATTCATCAATTGTTCCTTCATAGTAAACTCTTGTATTGTATGCATCTATATTTGCAAATGCATAATATTCAATTAATTCAACGCTTGAAGGAATAAATATATACTTTATGTTATTGCTACTCGCAAATGCATAGCTCTTAATTGTTGTTATTGTGTTTGGAACAACAATTTCTGTTAATAGCTTATATTCTTCATCAGTGTAATCCCAAATGTAGAAATCTTTACCTTCATTTGAAAGTGGATTTGAATAATAATTAGTCATTTCAATATTTAACCATTCTTCTAATGAACCATGATAATATAATTCATCTAAACTACTACCATTGAAGTAGAATGCATCATCATTGATTTTTTCTACACTATTTGGTATGTAAACTTTAGAGATATTTTTGATGTTATAGAATGCATGGTCTTTAATTTCTGTTACACCCTCAGGAATAACTATTTCAGATAGAATCTTATAATCTTCAACATCGTTATCCCAAATGTAGAAATCAAAGTTTTCTGTAACATAACATGGATTAGAGAATACATTACCCATTTCAATACTTAACCATTCTTCTATAGTGCCAGCATAATAAATTTCAGTTATTTCATTTAATCCACTGAATGCATCATAATTAATCTCAGATATTGATTGAGGAAGATATACCTTATTAATATTCTTGATGTGATAGAATGCACTATATTTAATTGAAGTTATATTGTTACTTAATACTATTTCTGTTAATAGTTTGTAATCATTAATACTATTATCCCAAACATAGAAATCAACGTCATTATTTGTAAGTGGATTTGCATCATATTCATTCATATCAATGTCTAACCATTCTTCTATAGTACCAGCATAATAAATTTCAGTTATTTCATTTAATGTGTTGAATGCATAATAATTAATCTTTTCTAAAGACTTTGGAATATGGACTTTAGTGATGTTTTTCATATTACGGAATGCATAGTCTTTAATTTCTGTTACACCTTCAGGAATAACTATGTCAGTCATTAATTTGTAATCATTAATAGTTTCATCCCAAATATAGAAATCAACACTATTCAAATACAATGGATCAGAATAGTAACTTGTTTTTTCTATTCTTAACCAATCTTCTATTGTACCGTTATAATATATTTCTTCTATATTGTTTAGTCCATAGAAGGCATCATCATTAATTGTTTCTAATGATGCTGGTATATATAATTTAGTAATGTTTTGAATATTTTGGAATGCAAAACGTCTAATAGATGTTACACCTTCAGGAATAACTATGTCAGTCATTAATTTGTAATCATCTATTGATTCATCCCAAATATAGAAATTAAGACTATCTGAAGCAAGACATGGATTTGAAGCAGAATCTATACTCTCTCCATTCATTATAATATTTAGCCAGCTCTCTATTGTACCAGCGTAATAGATATCAGTTACTTCATAAATACCTCTGAATGCATATTCATTTATTTTTTCTAAGCTTGCTGGAAGGTATATTTTGCTTATATTATTAATGTTTGCAAATGCACCTTTTTTAATTTCAGTAACTCCTTCAGCAATAACAAGGTCAGTTACTAACTTATATTCTTCGTTTTCGCTATCCCAAGTGTAGAAATCAACTGAATTATTTTTAATAGGATTTGCATCTGTTGCTTCCATATTAATGAATTGCCAATCTGAAATAGTTGAACCATAATATATTTTTGTAATATTGTTAACATCAGATAAAGCATTATTTTGAATTTCTTCTATACTTGCTGGAAGATATATTGCATCAATATTCTTTATGCCATGGAATGCATATTCTCTAATAGATGTTATGCCATCAGGAATAACTATTTCAGTCATTAATTTGTAATCATTAATTGCTTCATCCCAAATATAGAAATCAACATATCTTTGGCAAATTGGATTTGAATAATAATCTTCCATACTGATATTAATCCAATCTTCCATTGTACCTGTGTAATATATTGTTTTTAAATAAGAATTTTGATAGAATGCTTCTTCGCCTATTTCTTTAAGTGATTTTGGTAAATATAGGCATCCATCAACATTAGCATTCATTGAATAATAGAATGCATATTTTTCAATTCTTTCTAATCCTTCTGGAAGAATAACATCAGTTAGGAAGTTACAGCTTCTAAATGTATCCTTTAAAATTGCTTTTAGTTTTAAAGCACATCCTAAATCTACAGTTTGTAAGTTGTTACATTCTTCGAAAGAATTGCTTTCAATTAATGTTAAATTAGAATCCGCATTAACACTAACTGATAATAAATCGTTACAATCGTAGAAAGCAAATTCTTTAATAGTTACAAGTGATTTTGGTAAAACTAATTCTTCTATTGATGTGTAATTGAATGCATATTTACCTATTTCTACTAGATTTGAGTCTTCACCAAATTCAATTGATGTTAATGATGTTAATGAATCAAAGGCATGTTCATCAATGATTTCTAGAGAATCAGGGAATACTATATTTTCAATAGCAGTTTCAGTAAATGCAAATTTACCGATTTCTTTTAAACTAGAATCGCTTGCAAATGTTAATGTAGTTAAATAAGCACAACAGCTGAATGCATAATCTTCAATAATAGTTACATCTTTTGATATTAATACACTACTTAAATTAGTATTATAGAATGCATATTTGCCAATTTCTTGAAGTTCTGCATCTTCATTAATTGTTAAATTAGTTAGATTTGTACAGCCATAGAATGCATAATCGTCTATTACTAATACTGAATCAGAAATATTAAAACTTGTTAAGTTTGTACAATTTATAAATGCATTTTTACCAATTTCTTTTAAACTTGCATTACTATTTACAGTAACTGTTTCTAGAGCTTGACAATTAAAGAAAGCATATTCTCCTATTATTTCTACTGAATTTGGAATGATAATGCTTTGTAGAACATCACAATCATAGAATGCACTATCGCTAATTGTTTTTAAGCTTTCTGGGAGAACAATAGTAACTAAAGAGTCACATTCATAGAATGCTTGTTCATTAATTGTCTCAAGCATAGATCCATCTTCAAATAATACTTCGTTAACATATGAACTCATAAATGCCTTCTTATCAATAGTTTTTACATTCTTTGGTATTGTTATTGATTCAATAGTTACTTGATGGAATGTTGATTCTGATATTATATCTATATTTTCTGGCAATGTAATTGAATCAAAATATGAACAGTAGAATGCATATGGAGATATAAATGTTACACTATCTGGAATCACAAGGTCATTTAAAGATTTCCAGCAATATGCACTTTCGCCAATTATCTTACAATTTTCATCAATTTCACAATTATTACCTTCTACTAAGTATAGATATGGATTAGTTTCGTTACCTAAATATTTATTTGAATCTTTTATGTTATAATTGCTATCATCATTTAAGAATAAGCCTGCACCTTTTTCAACAATTTCAAGCGAATTAGGTAATTCTATAGTAGCTAGACGTGTATTTGAGAATGCATATTCTTTAATTATTCTTAACTTAGAATTATCCTCAAATTCGATATTTTTAATATCTTTATTTCCATAGAATGCACTATTAGCAATTACAGTAACATCTTTACTGATAGTAACAGTTTCACTATTACCTAAATAAGAAATTAAATATAAATCAATTACATTATCTAATTCATCTAATTCTTCATAATATACAAAGTCGCCTTCAATATAAGATTTCTTATCCTCAATATTAGAATAAATTTCGATTGCTTTTAAGGCGATTTCACCATGTTCATAGCTTCCTTTAACTAAAACTAAGCTTGACATATTATAAATACTTACGATATTTGCATCATGGAATGCATAAGTATTGATTGTTGTTAATGCTTCATTTAATGTAAAGCTTGTTAATTTAAGACAATTACTGAATGCATATTCATCAATAATTTCTAGAGCTAAAGAATTGTTTATAACTTCATTTAAGCTAACATCGCCATCAAATGCATTTCTACCAATTGATTTAAGATTTGCGCCTAAAGTAATTGATTCTAATTTGATACAATTACAGAATGCAAATTCTTCAATTTCAATTAAACTATCTGGTAGAACAACTTGATTTATTTTTGTTGAGTGGAATGCATATGATTTAATTATTTCTAGATTAGAACCATCTTCAAATATTAATGATTCTAAACTATTACATTCATAGAATGCTTTTTCATTAATTTCAATTAATGATTTTGGAAGAACTATAGATGTTAATTTTGTATTATGACAGTATGCAAAGGCTTGTTCACCAATTGACTCAAGATTTGAGCCATCTGCAAAAATGATTTCTTCAAGAGTTGTAATGTTATAGAAAGCATTTTTTCCTATTGTTTTTACTCCATTACCTATAGTTAATTTCTTAAAATCACTATTTATTAAGGCATCTTTATAAATGTAAGTATAATAGTATGGAATTTCTATTTCATCTATTTCTTGACCAATGTATTTAATCAAATATACTTCATCATTTGATGTGTATTTGATGAATAAATTATTATCAATTGAAACGTTTGAGCCATATCCATCAGTAACGATATCTATTGCATAACGGCCAATATAACCATATTCAGAAGAGCCTTTTTCAATTTCTAAGTTTGAATAATTAATTACTTCAACTAATCTCTCATCTTCACCAAATGCACCATCTATTATTTCAGTTACACCACTACCTATAGTTACACTTGTTAATAATTGACATGAATAGAATGCAGATTCACCAATTGTTGTTACACTATCAGGAATTATAACTTTAACAATATATTGATTTCTGTAGAATGCATTATTGCATATCTTTGTAACATAATTAGGAATAATTACTTCTCTTTCTTTTCCAATATATGCTATTAATTCTACTTCTTCATCATAGTAATTATAAATAAAGCCATCATTATCGATTAGTATATGGTTAATATCATCACCGCTAAAAATGTATGTTGCTTCTTTCGCAATCGAACCATATGTATATTCGCCAATAGTAAATGTTTTTGAACTATTATTGATTATAATTGTAGGATATGATTCATAGAATGCATTATCCATAATAATTCCGATATTTGCATTTACTTTAATGTATGATATTCTATAGCCTTCGTTATAGAATGCTTCTTCACCAATTAATTGTAAATTATCTGGTAATTCTAAATATTTTAATTTATTATAAAGGAATGCATGATTGTAGATAGTATTAAGTTTTGAGCCTTCTTCGAAAATAACTTCTTCTACATATGTATAGGCAAAAGCATAATCGCAAATTTCTTCAACATCTTTTGGTATGTATAGTTTTTTCATTATTACGCCATAAAATGCAGCTTCACTAATTTCTTTTCTATTAGCATTTTCTTCGAATCTTAAAGTATTGAATTTGCATCCATTGAATGCATATCCACCAATTTCTTCTAAATTAGCAGAAATGACAAATTCATCCATACTTAAAGAATTAAAGACATTGCTACCAATTTTCTTAAGTGAATTAGGTAATGAAACTTCTTTAACATTAGTTTCAAAGAATGCTGAATTCTTTATTTCCTCTAGATTAGAACCTTCTTCAAATCTTAAAGTTGTTAAATTAGAATATCTAAATACTTCTTCACCTATTGTTTTAACTGATTTAGGAATAGTAATATCAGTTACTCCTGTTTCATAGAATGCATTATTTTCAATTTCTTCAAGCATACAATCAGAAGCAAATGTAACTTTTTCTAGGTTTGTACAATAATAGAATGCATTTCTTCCTATTTTTTTGACATTTTTTCCAATATATACTTCTTTAATTGTACTATTGTAATAAGCAAGTTGATATTGTATTTCTGTTGCTATATCAGGTATATATAACTTTTCAGACCATTCGCTTACGCCTGTAATAATTAAATTATTTTCATCAGATGTAAAAGAGAAGTTTTCTAATTCAGGTTTTATTATTGAACTAGCGATTAAAGAAACTGGATTAGCTCCAAGAGTAAATTCGTATTCTGTAGAATCTGTAATTAATTCTTCTGTAGTAGCATCATATATTCCAGAATATTCGTAGGCTAAATTATTGTCGAATATAGCGTTAATTTTTACTTTTTCACCATATCTAAATAAGAATGAATTGCCTTCTTTTCCGTTTATTTTGATTTCAACGTGTGAATCTGTACTTACATAAACATTGTATGTGTTTCTCTTATAATATAAACATATTTCGCTTGAACCATCAGCGTTAATGATTATTTTTGCTGGATTGCAAGTGTTATAATAGAATCCCTCTATATCTATGTCTAAATTATAATCGTTTATTTCGTTATCAGTAGTTCCTTCTTTTATTTCCTCTTTATAGAAAGTATAACCATCATCATCAATGTTTTCTATATAGTGTTTTACTGTAAATTTAGTATTAGTTTTTGCAGTCCATCTACATTCTATTTCTTCGTTAAATTCTGCTTTAATATTGATAAAATCAAATGTAGCTCTAATATTGCTCCACCATGAACTTATAGTGTAGCCTTCTCTTACTAATACTGGTTCGTTAATATTAGTTTCATATTTTACATTTTTAATTGGATCAAGACTAACTCCCTCAATTCCTGTATCAAAAGTTATTGTATATCTTTCTCTATTATAATATGCTTTAATAACTGTTGAACCATCGCCTTTAATAATTAAACCATCTTCTTCAGTGTATCCTGATGCATGGTCAAATACAAAATGGTCGATTTGTTCTGGAGTAATTACAGAATCAGTTGTGCCTGTTAATGTTAATTCTTCAATGAATGTGTAATTATCATCTTCAATATTTTCATAATACAATTTTATTTTGTATACTGTATCTGAATTTGCTGTATATCTTACTTTAACAACACGGTTATAGCCATAAGCACCATTATAACCATAAATAAAATTCAACAATTCAGAATAAGTAGATTGTGCTCCTCCAAGAGTTTGATCGTTAAATTCTTGAAGAGTATAACCAACTCGTTGAAGTTCAGCAGGTAATGATCCTGGAGTAGATCCATATTTAACTGTAACTGTTGTATAAAGATTGTTTGTGTATCTATCGTAGAAATTAATAGTATATGCTTTTCTTGTGTAATATACATTTAATTCTAGAGAACCATCAGCTAAAATATTTCCTTTGATATTACTCATTTCTGCATTGTATGCAAAGTTATCCTTAGCATATGTGTTAGTATTGACAGTAACTTCTTGTCCTGTTGTACCAGATAAAGTATATGAGTTGCCAAGTGTATAATTATCATCATCAGCATTTTCATAATAAGTATTTACTTTATATGCAATTCCACTATTAGGTGTATATTTTGCGACGAAAGTATAGTCTCTAGTTATTTTTGTTGTGGCAAAATTAAAGATACTAGTTTGAGTTGCTTCCGTCCAACCATTAAATACATAGCCTGCTCTTGTTGTTTCTTTATTTTCGGCTAAAGCATCATATTTAACTGTTTCAATGACATCTTCTTTTCCTTCAATACCATATTTATAAGTAATATTGTATTTGTTTCTCTTGTAGTAAATAGATAATTCTAATGATTCATCACCTTTAATTATTCCACTAGATACTGTGTTTTCACTATCTACTGTAAATCCTTCATATTTATTTGGATCAACAGTAAATGATGCATTTGTATCTGTTGTACCTGTTTTAGTTTCAGTATCAGCACTAACTAAAGTATATCCATCATCATACATATTTTCTTGATAGTATTTAACAGTATATTTAGTGTTTGTATTAGCTGTATATGTAGCTTTGATATTTAAATCTTTAGAAACTGGTAGAGTTAAATCTACATCTTTATTGTTTGCTGTGAATTTATTAAATGCATAACCTGCTTTTTGTGGAGTAGCAATTGTAGGAATAGTTGCTCCATATTTTAAGTTATAGTTAATAATATCACTACCATTGTCTAAATCAACGTTGATATCGTATTTGATTCTATCATAATAAATTTTAATAGTATTTTTAGTTTCATCTTCTACGATGTTTAATTCAACATCATTATTGATACAACTAAAACCTTCATAAGTCTTTATGTTAGGTTTAATTGTTTGATCTGGTGTTGTAGTGAATGTTTGAGTATCACCTGTTTTTAATGTGTATTCATCATCTTCTAAATTTTGTAAGTAATATTCAACTGTATAATTTGTGTTTGCTTTAAAATACATAGCAAAAACATATACATCATCACCTGTTAATTGGTAATCAGACCATTTTGCAACTTGATAACCAACTTTTGCTGGAACTTCTGGTTCTCTAATAGCAATTGAACTAGGCGTATATTCTACTTGATCATAGATTTCACCATCAACAATAAAGAATACTATTGGATTTTCAGTAGCAATTTTAGTAACCTTATTTTTTGAAGTTGTTTTGTTTTCAGTTGTTTTTGATTGTGTTGTATCTTTTGGCGTAGTGGTAATATTAGTTTTTGTAGTTTTCTTACCACATGCTGAAAGAGCTGCTAAAGTAGCAGATAAACATAATAAAAACAATACTGGCTTTTTTGCTTTATTATTCATTTTTCATATCTCCTTTTAATAAAAATACATATATATTATACAATAATATATTTCAATATATCAAGCAATAATTAACATTCATTTTACTTTTAAATAATATTTTTTTAGGCATTTTCATATATTTTGTTTTAAAAAAATAAAAAAATCAGCCTATTTTTTGACTGATTTCTTGTTTGTATTTGCTTTTTCTAATTTTTCAACTTTCTCGTTTAATTGCATACTATTTTGCTCATAAGTTTTTCCATTATAAGATATTGATTCTGTTGCTATAATATTATCTTTTCCTTTATTACTTGGTTTAATTTCAATTTTTAAGTCTAATGCATTACATATTTTTATTAATGTATCTATTCTTGGAGTAGCATCCATTCTTTCTATTCTTGCTATCATTGGTTGCTTTATTCCACATTTTTGTGCTAAATCTCTTTGAGACATATTTAAATCTATTCTTCTACCAATGATTTTTATTAACAAATGAGAAATTTGTTCTTGTAATTCGAAGTATTCTTTTTCTTCTGCTGTTAAATTAATATCGCCAAACACTAGTTTTTTATTTTTCATTTTTCATCACCTTTCATAGTCATTTAATTCGTTTATAGCTTTATAATAATCTATTTCAAACATAGAATCACACCTTTGATAACTTATTCGTTATCATTGTATAATTAATTTTGATTATTGTCAATAGAGCCAAATAAAAAAACTTGGGATGACCCAAGTCTTTATTTTTATAATGGTAAATCTTTTTTCTTAAATATAATACTTCCAGCGATATAACCTGCTAAACCAATTAATAGTAATATAATTAATCCAGGAATAAAGCCGGCTTTACCATCTAAGATATTTACAACATTAAATAATGAAATAATTGATACATAGTTAAAGTTATTTAGTGCTTTAATTCTTACTACTGAAGGTATTACTTTACTTCCAAATAAACCTAACATTGTTGCTACTAAGAAGAATATTGATAATCCTCCACCAATAGCCATACTACGCTTAGATCTATCAAAAATGCATGATGTAAAGAAGTTAATTCCACTCATACTAAATAATACTAAGAATGCGCCTAAATTGATTAAAGCAAGTTTTCCGTATGTTAAATCAGTTTCAACATCTACTATCGCAAAGCAGATAAATGAAGTTATTGTTGTTAAAATAAACATTAATAATAAACTTGATATCATAAATATACTTTGAGTAAATGTTACACTCTTACGTTTAGTTGATGTACTTAATACATAGGCCATAGATCCACTATCTACTTGACCAACTATTAAGCTATTAGAAACCATAATCATATAGATTATAGGTAGTAATAATCCTGCAATCTTAAAGAATATTGAACCTACTATTAATGCATATAAATCCATTCTACCTATTTCTTCAATAGCACTACTTACTTCACTTGGTAATTTATCAAGTAAAGTACCAGCAATTTCTAGAATAATACTATCATTAATTTCTTCAATTTTCTTATTTCTTTCTTCTATAGGTAATGTTGGATCTAAATGACTTATTTCATCATTATATTCTGTAATATAAATTTTAATTGATTTTTCACATATTCTTTTTACATTATCATAGTCATAACCAAATGATAAATATTTAGTAAGTGTTACACCATAATCTTTTAAAATGTCTAATAATTTAGCCATTGCTTCATCACTTGTAATATTAGCTGCAACTAAAATATTAGTTGAATAAATGGCTCTATTACTTCTATATTCCATTCTTTCACTACTATTTATATATTCATCTGATTTATTAATTAATGCTTTTTGAATAAGTGTTTCTATATCATAATCATTTGGGATTGTTTCATTATTGGTTGTATATGTTTCATCTGCGTTATGATTAGGATTAATTGTAACCATTACAGAACCATAATATTGTTTATATAATTCTTTATATTCATCACTTTCTTTTGTTAATGAGTCGTTATTGTTTTCTTTTCTTACTATTTCTAGTGATGAATCACTAATATAAGTTGTTAAATCAGTAATTGCATTTGTATAAGTTGTTGTAACTATTTCAGTCATTTCTTCAGCTATTGTTGCACTAACTGCTTCATCCTTACTCATACCACCAGCCATTTTACTTGCTACTTTAGCTAAAAAGTCAGGATTTTCTTTCTTTTCAGTTAAAGTATTATTAAATTCATATACGAAATATTCATCAAATTTAGCTTCACCAACGTTTGCCATATTATACATTGATATTTCGTTTTTCTTAATGTTTGATTCTATTACTTCTTTTATAATAGTATCACTAACACTTGATTTTACTTCTGATATTGTTGATGTACCACTTATAAGCATGACACAACATAACATAAAACATACCGCAAATGTAATTATTAACCACATTATTCCATTTGCTTTTACTGATTGTTTAAATAAGGCTTTACTAAACATTTTTGATTCCTCCTAGTTTTTCTTTAAAGTGTTTTTCTAGAGTATATTTAACTTCAGAAATAAACTTAATATCATAATTTTTTAAATCTTTGAATAAAACATTTATTTTTGCTTTTTCTATTTCAATAGTTACTTGATTAAACTCATCTTGTTTTCTAATTATTTTATAATTATTATTTAAGAATTTGTTATAATCGCTTTTGTTATTGAATTCTATTTTAAAGTCACTAACACTTCTATTTCTAATGTCATTCATATTACATACATCAACTATATGCCCATTAGAAATTAAAGCTACTTTATCACATGTATCTTCCATTTCTTCAAACATATGACTTGACATAAAAATTGTTTTACCTTTTTTGTGTTCTTCTTTTATAATCTCTAAGAAGGCATCACGCATTAATGGGTCTAAGCCTGTAGTTGGTTCGTCTAGTATGATTATTGGTTTATCAGCCATTAAAGCCGCAACTAAGGCTGTTTTTTGTTTCATACCTTTACTCATACGCTTTAAGTTAGCACGAGGGTCTAATTGTAATTTTTCAATTAGACTATTTGCATAACTTAAATCAGTTACACCTAAATATTCTGCTTGACTTTTTAAGAAAGACGTTCCTGTTTTTAAATCAGGGAAAGCTATTTCACCAGGGACATAGCCTATTAATTTAGATACTTCACTTTGATTTTCCCAAGTATTTAATCCATTAACTGTAACTGTTCCTTTAGTAGGCTTAATAAATCCTAAGATGTTTCTAATAGTTGTTGTTTTACCACTACCATTAGTACCAACAAAACCTATCATTTCACCTTTATCGATATTTAAGTTAATATCAAAGATACCTTTAGAATCACCATAATCTTTTGTTAAATCTTTAATTTCAATTAAATGTTCCATTATAGGGCACCTCCAAAGTCTTTATTTTCTTTATAGAATTTCATAAAGAAGTCTTGTAAGGTTTCTTTAATGTTATTAAATTCTTCTATTTCATAATTTGATATTAAATTAATGAACTTATTAATATCTTTATCATCACATTCTAGATCGATAATTAAATTATCCTTGTTTTCATTTAAAATATTTAAATAATCTTGTTTATTATTTATAAAGTTATTAAATGAATCAATTGTTTTAAATTTGATTTTAAAATGTTTTAGAGTAGCATGTTTTAAATCATTAGCAACGAATTCACTTACTATTTTTCCATCTTTAATAATACATATTCTATCGCATGTAGCATCTACTTCAGAAAATATATGACTAGATAGTAATATAGTTTTACCTCTAGACTTTTCTTCTTTAATAAATTTAATAAATACTTCTTGCATTACGGGATCTAAGCCTGAAGTTGGTTCATCTAATATTAATACATCAGGATCAGACATAAATGCTGTAACTAAAGCTAGCTTTCTTTTAACACCTAAACTCATACGTTTTGTTTCCATTTTTAAAACATTAGGTTCAAGTTTAAATAAATCAAGCATTTTATTTAGCATTTCATCGTTTTTCTTTTTATACATTTTTTGCATCATACTAATAAATTCATAACCTGTTAAGCCTTGCGGCAAAGCTATTTCACCTGGAATATAACCTACATTATTTAATATTTCATGGTAATTATCAAATGTTTCTTTACCAAATATTTTAGTACTTCCACTTTGTGGTTTAGAAAAACCCATTAAGTGTCTAATAGTTGTACTTTTTCCAGCACCATTTGGTCCTAAAAAGCCGAACACTTCGCCTTTTTCGATTTTAAATGAAACATCAAATACTCCTCTACCAGAACCATAATCTTTTGTTAGATTACTAACTTCTATTACGCTCATATTTATCCTCCTTTAAACTTGAGTTTGAAATAAAACTATAATTCAATTTTGTTCTTGAATATAATTTTAAACTCGGGTTTGATTTTTAATTCCAAATGTAGTATACTTTAAATCGAAGAATAGTTAAACTATCAGTTTTAAGTGTTAAGTCCAATATTGGACAAAATACTTAAATTTGACCAAAATTGGAGGTTTTAGTATGGCTGAGTACAGAAATTCAATTAGAAGTAAAAAAATGATTAGAGAGGCATTCGCAGAAATATTAAGTGAAAAAAAGGATATTGATAAGGTTACTGTTAAAGAGGTTGTAGAGCGTGCTGATATATCTAAATCAACGTTTTATTGTCACTACGTAGATATTTATGCAGTGGTTGATGAATTTGGTAATGAAATAATTGCATTAGTTAAAGAAGCTATTAATGATTATTCTAAAGATCATAAGGAAGAATTTGTTCCTTATTTAAAGAAAATAAATACTGTATTAAAAGAAAATGAAGCACTTTATAAAATGCTTCTATCTAGTGATATATATGTTAAGTTTATTAATCAAATAAAAGGTATTTTAATTGAACATTTATCTAATGATACTAGATTTATGTATTTAGATTCAAAGCAAAAAAATAGAGAGGTACATATTGATTTAATAGCTAATGGTATTATATACTTATATGTGGATTATTTTAAAGGACAGTTAAATGTTACTTTAGATGATTTATTAATATTAGTTGAAGATTTTGTTAGAAAAATAATTAAATAGGAGGATTTTATGTTTGATATTAGAAAAAAACAAATTCAATTATTCATTTATGCTTCTATTATTATAGTTATAGGAATATTGTTCTGTGCTGTTCCTAAGACTGCGGTTGATGTTTTAAGCGTAATAATAGGTGTTATATTCATTTTATCGGGTGTTTTAGCCGTTTTAGATTGTGCTATAACTAAAAAGACGTGTTTAAGTAAAGATTCAATATATGGTGCATTTATACTAGCGTTTGGAATATTATTTATTACAAATAAATTAGGTGGTTTAGTACTTGATTATATACCTTATGTTTTAATTGTATTAGGTTCTTGTATTATAATTGATGCTTTAATTCTAATTGCTTATAGAAAAGAAAAAGCAATTATAGTATTTGTATTTGAAGTAGCTATTGGTTTATCTATGTTAGTTTTAGGAATATTAATGTTAACAAGCAATAATTTTAAAGATAGTGCATCTTTAGTCTTTGGCTTAGTATTAATTACTCTTGGAGTATTTATTATGTTACTTTCTATATTTGCAAAGAAAATACTTATTAGAGCTGCAGTTAATCAAGCAGTTGATGATGTTCAAGAAGATTTAAATGAATATATGAATGCAGAATATGAAGAAAAAAACTCACAAAATTAATTGTGAGTTTTAATTTTTTATATTTTTAAATTATTTTTCTTCGTCTTCGCTAGTTTCTTCTTCTAATTCTTTTTGTAGACTTGCTTCAAATTCATCTTCATCCATATCTAAGATTGATTGAGCTTTTTCTTTTCTACCAATTGAACATAATAAATTAGTTAAGATACCTAAGATTAATGCACATGCGATTTCAGTAATTTGAATAGCTTGTGTATTTGTTACTTGAATTGTGAAGTATAATCCACCAACACCACAAATTAGAATAACAGATACTACGAATAAGTTTCTATTATCACCTAAATCAACATTTTGAATCATCTTTAAACCAGATACTGCGATGAAACCATATAATGCGATACATACACCACCCATTACACAACTTGGAATAGTTGCAAGTAGAGTTGTGAATGGAGCAAAGAATGAAGCTACAATAGCCATACAAGCTGTAACAAAGATTGTTATAACACTAGCATTTCCTGAAATAGCTACACAACCGATTGATTCACCATATGTAGTATTTGGACATCCACCAAAGAATGCACCAACCATAGAACCAACACC
>JAEEGL015331893.1_pt1 | contig 14744 bp, 6 predicted proteins | sample 9134231 | NCBI WGS metagenome assembly JAEEGL01 (sample SAMN16246548, study PRJNA631951) | gut metagenome | biome: gut microbiome; feature: rumen; material: fiber-attached | host: Bos | place: Iran: Karaj | collected 2018-10 | reverse complement strand
TTTGTTTTTTCATTTGCGTGGAAGCAGTCGGGTATCTTCGTAATTCAATCCCATTCGGTTGCAAAATGATGAAAAAATAAGTTTTCGTTTATGCAGAACATCTATTTTGTTAATGAAGGAGAGGGGAAAAGCGTAAGGTGATAATTTTTTAAACCGAAAGGAGAACCTTAAATATCAATGTTTGTCAATGTTCATTTTTTCGTGGAACTCTCTTGGTAGATTACCTAATTATCCTTAAATTTGCGACTACTTTACCATTCGCTAATGAAAAACTCTAATAATATGTTCGAAAAAAGACTATTCTTTGCCATGCTGTTTTGTGCATGGGGAATAATCGGGTTTGCCCAAGAAACATTTAAGGGTACTGTCAAAGATCAATTCGGAGATCCTTTGACGGGTGTGTACGTAATTGTCGGAAAGGGACAAGGCACTGTGACTGACCTTGATGGTCATTTCAGTGTCAGTGCTCCAGCTGGTTCTTCTCTGGAATTTTCATATATAGGCTTTAAGCCTCTAACGGTTAAAGGTTCAGGTAATATGAACATCGTTATGGAAGAGGACAACACCACGCTTGAAGATGCGGTGGTGGTGGGTTACAGCACGATGAAGCGCAGGGACTTAACGGGTGCTGTTGCATCGGTGACCGGCGATAAGCTGGCGGCTGTACCCGTTGCCAACGTGGCTGAGGTTCTGCAGGGAAAGTTGTCGGGTGTACAGATTACGGCTCAGGATGGCCGCCCTGGTAGTGAAATGTCTATCCGTGTGCGTGGTGGTGGTTCCATCACCCAATCAAACGACCCTCTGTTCATTGTTGATGGAGTGGCTGTTAGTTCCATTGATGACATTCCTGTCGACAACATCGAGAGCATCGACGTGTTGAAGGATGCTTCTTCCACCGCCATTTATGGTGCTCGAGGTGCGAATGGTGTGATCCTTGTAACCACAAAAGTAGCCAAAGAGGGCAAGCCTGTGGTTAAATATGCGATGTATTACCAGATCAAGGCTAAGCCTAAATCGTTGAAATTGCAGGATGCCTACACGTATGTGCGTGACAGATGGGAATACATGCAAGCTGTGGGTTATGGTGATAATATGGCTGCCTATTACGGTCTTGGTTCTGAAAAGGGTAACCATTTGAATGACTACCACGGGGTGTCCTCGCACAATTATATGGATGATGTTTTCAGTTCTGGTCATGTGTGGAACCACGACCTCTCGCTGAGTGGTGGTACTGACAAGACGAAATATCTTGCATCTGTCAATTATTTAGATGATGCCTCCACGATGAAGAATAGTGGTTTCCGTCGTTGGAACATTAACCTGAAGTTGCAGCAGAGCATTACTCAGAATCTAAAATTGGATGTGGATGCTCGATATAACGAAACAAGGATACAGCAGAGTAAATACTTCAATGGTTCTTCGGCTAACCTCAACAATACTGTAGTGTATCCTTGGATGTTCAATATGATTGACAATCCGCTTGGTGAGGGTGGCACTACCAATTTCGGCGAGGGCAATTTGTTTGCTGAACAGCAGTATAACCCTGTGGCTGTCATCAATGACAATGACTATGTGAGAAAACACCAACGCGTACGTCTCGATGCTGCCCTGACATGGGAAATTGTTCCTAATCTGTCGGCTAAAACAGCACTCAGTGTGTCTCGCAACTGGTCGAAGACTGAAATTTGGACTGGTCCTAATACTGGTCGTGACCTTATTTCGTCTGCTCGGCTGAATCAAGGTGACGGTTATGCCACATCGTGGACCACCACCGTGAACTACGATTTCAAAGACTTGCTGCAAAGCGACCTACACTCGATGAATGTTCTTGTGGGTAACGAAGTGCTGGGTAACCGTTCAAATAGCTCTACTATCTATGGTTACCAATTCCCCGAATCATGGGGCAAAGAAACAGCATTTGGACAGATTCAGATGGCACAAGACCGCAGTCAGAGCTATTCCACCAACAACATTGGCGTGTCGTCACACACAATCTCTTGGTTTGGACGTGCAAATTACACTCTCATGGACCGTTATCTTTTTACATTTACTTTGCGTGCTGATGGTTCTTCAAAATTTGCCAAGGGTAACCGTTGGGGCTACTTCCCTGCAGGTGCTGCTGCATGGCGCATCTCAGAAGAGCCTTTCCTCGCTGATACTCGTTCGTGGCTCGACATCTTAAAACTCCGTTTCTCTTTAGGTATGGCTGGTAACGATGGCATTGCAGCTAGTGCCTTCAATGACGAATGGGTGTCTACACAACAAGTAGATGGCAGTTTCATATATAAGACAGGTGACCTGAAAGGTAATCCTGATTTGAAATGGGAGAAAACGATTTCGCGCAACATGGGTGTGGACTACAGTTTCATGAATGGCAAGTTCAATGGTTCTGTTGATTTTTACTGGAATACGACTAAGGATTGCTTGATGCGCGTGCCCATCAATTCTACATCGGGCTTCTCTTATAAGTTCATGAATGCAGCAACCACCTCGAACAAAGGCATTGAGTTTGCAATCAACTATAACATCATCGAAAAGAAAGACTTTGGTCTGAAAGTTGGTCTCGTCTATAATTATAATATAAATAAGGTGGATAAAGTACCTTCTGATGCCAATATGGATGGTGAGATGCGATTCGCGACAGACAAGACCGCCTCCATGAACCCATCAAAACCCTATGTCATTAGAGAGGATGAGCCTGTAGGTCTGATTATCGGTTACAAGGCTGCTGGATTCTATAAGGTTGAGGATTTCAGTGTTGTTGACGGTGTGTGGACCTTGAAGGAAGATGTGGAGGATTGTAATTTGACCACTTATCATGGTAGTGAAAACTATCAACGTCCGGAAGGTCAGTCGGCATTTCCAGGCATGCCCAAGTATCAAGACACCAACAACGACGGCATCGTGGATGCAAATGATGCGACCATCATTGGACGCATGTTGCCTAAACACACGGGCGGTTTTAACTTCTCAGGACACTATAAGAGCTTTGATTTCTCAGCCAACTTCACATATCAGTTGGATGGACAGGTGTTTAATGCAAATTATGCCCGTTCGGTGCATAGCGGCAACAATACTAAATGGTCTGCCATGAGCCGTTTGGCAACCAAGTTTGACAACCACTGGCGCATATATAACACCAATGAGGATGGTAATCTCTATGCAGTGACAGACCCTGATGAATTGGAACGTCTTAATGCCGGAGCAAAATATGGATTGCTTGGCTACTCCTCCAATGATGCACCTGTGGTAAGCAACAATTTCGTGGAGAGTGCTGCTTATCTTCGTCTGCAGTCGTTGACACTCGGCTACACTTTGCCAAAGACGTTAACGAGCAAGATTAGAATCAGTAATCTGCGTGTGTATTTCACTGGCAGCAACCTCTTCTGTATCACGGGATATGACGGTCTTGACCCCGACGTGAACACCAATGCAGCCATGGATAGCAGCTATACAGGATTCCCAACACCGGGCTTTGACTATAATTCATATCCACGTAGCCGTACCTTCACCTTCGGCGTTAATGTAACATTCTAAAGTAACTTCCTGAAATGATGACTACTATGAATAATAAGATAAAGGTTACAGTCTTGTGCATGACAGGACTGCTTACTATGAATTCATGCGGTGACTATCTTGAAACGGATTCCCCGTCAACCGTTACTGCCCAATTGGCAACATCGTCAGTGGATGGCTGCCAAACCACTTTAGACGGAGCCTATGCAGATTTCCATGTGGCCTTACGTGATCAAATTTTCGGTAATGGATTGTTCTATGCATTGGATGCTGCAGGCTCTGATATTGAACGTCATGGTGGTGAACAACATACAGGACGCCTGAAAGCGGAGACCTTCTACAATGGAGGCAACTATGCAGTCTTATCGACCTTCACCGTTCAGCAAGAACTTGGAACTGCAGATAACAAGACTGCATTCGCCTTGCTCTATGGCATCATTCCTACCATGAACATCCTCACCGATGGCATCACACCGGAGATGATACAAAACCAGCACGATGGTAAAGTTTATGGCGAGATATATGGACAAGCTGTATGCATGAAGGTAACTTGCTATCGTGAGCTAATTAAGTACTATGGTGATGTACTGTCCGTCTTTTCCTTGTCTGATGAGCCAAAAGCCTTTTCATCCCGTTTGGACATCTATGACAAGATGATAGAGGAATTGGATAAAGCCAAGGATTTGTGTCCTGAACTGACCAGCGACAACAAGAGGAAGTTCACCAAGCAGTATGCTTATGCGCTGCTGGGACGCATTGCCATGGAGGCTGGTGGCTATCAGACCTATCGGCTTGACATCACCGATGTGTCTCGCTTGGAGAAACATCCTGACTACACAGACCTTAACAATGCTACATATGCCCGTCCTAAGAACTACAGGCACTACTACGACATCGCTTACGATGCCTTCAAATATGTAGCAGAACATCCGGGGGTTGCAACATTCGACGCTAACGATTACTCCACTTTCTTCACGCAGTTGCATGGAAAGGATGGTGGTGTGGCAGATGAATCCATCTTCGAAGACGAAAACATACAAGGGGCAGCAACAACAGGTTATCAAGAACGCCCTTACAGCATTGGACGTCCTGCTACAAGCTCCAATAAATTCGGAGTGTGTAAGTCTTATGGCCAAACCCGTATCAATCCAGCCTTCTACTATGGTGTTTTTGATCCACGTGACAAGCGTCGTGACATTTCTTGCGTTGTGACAGGTTCCTATCTAAAAGCATCCAGTCAGCGAGAAGACCTGAGTGGTTATGACGGCAGTGGATGCTGTTATGAGGTGCTTTTAGGCTTCGAAATGAAGACTGCAGCCGACGGTGCTGGCATTTCTTGTGGAAAGTTTGATGAGAACCGTCAAGTCAGCCCCTACATCACGAAACAGCGTCAGTCTGGCATCAATGCTCCTTATATGCGAATCTCAGAGGTGTACCTCGGGCTTGCCGAAGCTGCATTGATGAAGACCACCCCTGATCAATCTATTGCTGACACCTATTATAACAAGACGCATAAGCGAGCAGGTTTGGATGCGAAGAGTGGAGTGACTCTGGAAGATGTTGTCGATGAACGTGGCTTTGAATATGCTGGCGAAGGAGACCGCCGTTGGAACTTGATACGCACAGGCTTTATTGGCAAGAAAGTGCAAGCTATTAAGGAACTGACCAAGAAGATGATTGATGGTCTGAAAGCTAATGGATATTATACCTTTGACAATGGAAACACCATTTCCGATTACATCTATTACAAGGGTGTGAATCCAACAGCCTTTGGTCTTTCCACCCGTCTGACGGGACCAACACCTGATGCCATGTTAGTGGGTGGATTTGAGCCCGCTACAGATGAGGAAGCAACCCTCTTCCCCGGCTGGCGTGGACAACACGATTGGACATATTACTCTAACAGCCAATATCCTAATTCTAACATTGCCATCAAGGGATTATTCTCCCGTGTTACTGATACTCCTGAAAGTTACTACAAGAAACCATGGGGTAAAGCACTCGTTGATCAAGAAGACACCTATGGCTTCTACTATAACGACCTTTTCAAAGGCTGGGATTGCAAGTCTGCTCCCATCTATCTTGTACCAATCTCGCAGAATGGACTCATTGGTGGACTGACTAATGGCTATGGGTTTACAAGTACATTCCAAAATGAATAATTAATCTTTAATATATCAATAAAATCACTCAGAGTTAAGTAAAAGAAAAATGAAAAACTATTTGATGAACAGTGTTTTACTATGCATGATTTGCATGAGTAGTTTAACTGTATGTGCAGCAGATGACAATGACATTATTGAGTTTCAGGGCGACCGCTATGTGATTCATGTGGACAAGATGAATCCTGACAGCGAAATGACTTTGCTGGATGTGTTGCATACCTGCCCTGAATTTTTGTCAATCAACGGAAAGAAGTTGGATCTCAATTATTCGGTGCGTGTCGATAACATCGGTATCGTTGTGGATATGGAATCTTTCCTGAATCATGTGAAGGCTTGTGAGATAGACCATATTCAGGTATGCAGCAACAGTTCGGTGGCAAAGGCTGTGAGCGGCACGAAGGGTGTGATAGACATCTATTATCGGGAAGACGTGAAGAGAGACGGCAAGGTGGCTCTCTCAGGCAGCACCTATGGCAATGGCATGATCTATGCCGACGTGACCAACAGGACTGAAAAGTTGACGGTGCAGGCTTATGCGATGGCACGCACATCCTATGGTAAGGCATATCCTACAGATGAATGGCGTATGACTGACCGTGAATTGGCTGAAAACCTGCATGTCAATTTGGACTGGAAAATCAGCGAGAGTGACAGACTCATCATCAAAGCTTTTCAAAAGTATGGTGACAGCAAAACAAGACTCTTCAATCCGGGTTGGATGGTAACTCATGCTAATTCCAACCGTTATGTGGATCTTGTATTGTCATACTCCCACACATTCAAGAACGATGCCATTCTCTTTGCCGAGATGGGTGGCGACTACTCCAGCGGTTCTAACAAAGGCGAAAGGACGGGCGACAGCTATCCCTACGTTTTCGTGGAGTTCAACACGCCCATCTTCATTCCTGACTTATGGTTGATGGTGGGTGCAGAATTGGATTACGATAATTTCTTGTCTTTCAAGGAGAGTCGTGAGCAGGTGATGTTGGCAGACTTCTACGCACAGCTTGACTATTCTCATGGTCCGTGGTTGTTGACATTCGGTGACCGCTACCGCATGATGCACTACTGGAACCGTCAGTATGACTCGGAAGACCGCAGCACTTGGAAGCATGCGCGCAACAACCATTCCTACCTTGCCAGTGCAGGCTACAAGGCTGGACGCAACTTCTTCCAGGCATTGTTCACCCGTCGCTTCTATGTGCCAGAAATGAGTGACTTCTTGGTTGACGAGACAGAAACAACGACATCGCTGAAATATTCAGCCACCGATTACCGCACCAACCTTGTGCATCAAGGGGTGTTGCGCTATTCCTATCAGCAGAAGAACTTCTTCTTGCATTCCAGTGTGGAGAATACGTGGTTTAGCCACCTTTCCAGTTCCAACCACCAGCAATTGGGTATCAGAAGTTCTGTCTTTTGGAAGACAGGACCATGGGAACTGACATTTGGTGCCAACTACTATCACAAGCATCAGAAGGAAGGTGCTGATACGCCTTATAAGAATGACAACTTCGTCACGCTGAAGGCTGCACCAACCCTCAATCTTCCTCACGGTTTCCGTCTCTCGTCAGTGCTCCTCTACAGCAGCAGACGTGCGATGGATAACCAGCATCCTCATCTTTTTGCCACCGTCAAGGCAAACAAGCAGTTTGGCAAGAAGTGTAATGTCTTTGCTGAATACCACGACTTGGGGGGCTACATGACAGGCACATGGGAACAGCTCTCTGGTCTTTATCAGAATAGGGCTGTAAGTGTGGGAGCGACATTTTATCCTTTCAAGTAAAGCCCCCTCCGGTTGCCGTCCTCAGAAAGAGCACTTTCTTCGGTCGCTCCCGACAGCGCAACATTTAGTTGCCCTGTTTCACCGCTCGCTACCCCAAGGGGGAGAGAGCCATGCGGGGTGCGGAAGTGAAAAGTGAAGAGCGAAAAGTGAAAAATCTAAGTAACCTTGCACGTGAGGAGTACACCAGCATAACAAACGTCGATAACTTCGAGCGCAGCGCTCACTTCGATAACTTCTTTAACTTCTAAAAAGATACTCTATTATAAAATATAATTTTGAGATGAAACTCTCTGGATCTGTAAAAATGGAAAAGTCTAAACGCTTGACATACATAGCGCAGTTGGTCGTGCTTTTGTTTATATGTTGGTTGGCTTATGCTGTGGGTGTTAATCACATGCCCGTGAAAAATACGATATGGGCATTGACACCACCTATCATGGCCATCTCGTTGGCACTGATTACCAAGGAGGTGTATAGTTCGCTGTTCGTGGGTATGGTGACAGGTGCCTTGCTCAACGTGAACTTTGACCCTGTGGGAGGACTCAATCAACTCTTTCCCTATGGTATCATGGCGGTGTTGTCCGACAAGTGGAACGTCGGCATTCTTGTCTTTCTGGTCATCTTGGGCACGATGGTGCAACTGATGAACCGTACGGGTGGCTCGGCAGCTTTCGGTGCATGGGCAACCAACCACATCAAAACCCGTGCAGGTGCGCAGTTCTCAACCATGCTGTTGGGTTGCCTGATTTTCATTGACGACTATTTCAACTGCTTGACGGTGGGTTCTGTTATGCGTCCCGTCACTGACAAGCATCAGATAAGCCGTGCCAAACTGGCATACCTGATTGACTCGACAGCGGCACCTATTTGTATCATTGCCCCCATCTCGTCGTGGGCAGCAGCAGTGTCGGGATTTGTCAAGGAGGAGAATGGCATCAGCATTTTTATTCAATCCATCCCTTTCAATTTTTATGCGTTGCTGACCATGCTGATGATGCTCTTCGTCATCTTCATGAAAGTGGATTTTGGTCCCATGGCGTTGCATGAGAAAAATGCGTTCAAGGGTGACCTCTTCACCACGAGCAGTGGTAAAAAGTCAGAAGGGGAGGTACAGCAGGATGGAAAAAAGGGTAGGGTGTCAGACTTGATTATCCCCGTCGTGCTGCTCGTTGTCGGGTATGTCATCGGTATGATATACACTGGTGGCTATTTCAGTGGTAAGAGCTTTGTTGATGCTTTTGCTGCCAGCGATGCCTCTGTGGGTTTGGTGATGGGTTCTGCTGTAGCACTTGTCATCACAATCTTCTACTATTTGACACGCAAGTCTTTGTCGTACAGCGACTGCATGGAATGTCTGCCTGAAGGTGTCAAGCAGATGGTACCTGCCATGCTGATTCTGGCATTTGCATGGACACTGAAGAGCATGACCGACAATTTGGGAGCGGCTGCTTATGTGGCAAGTTTGGTGGAGAACTCTGCAAGTGAACTCATGCACTTCCTTCCTGCCATCATCTTTGTCGTTTCCGTAGGTCTCGCTTTCGCTTCTGGTACATCGTGGGGCACATTCGGTATTCTCATCCCCATCGTGGTGTCTTGTTTCCATGAAGTTGACCCGCAACTCATGATTATCTCCATCTCAGCTTGCATGGCAGGTGCGGTGTGTGGAGACCATTGCTCGCCCATCTCTGACACCACCATCATGTCATCGGCAGGTGCACAATGTGAACATTTGAACCATGTCACCACTCAGTTGCCTTATGCGCTAACGGCAGCATCAGTGTCATTCCTCACATTCCTTGTGGCTGGCTTCACCAAAAGTGCCTTGATATCTCTCTCATTCGGCATTGTGGTGATGTTCCTGCTGTTCCTGTTCCTCAGATATAGAAGGTCTGCTCGGCGTTACTATCATAAGTGAAAAGTGCAGAGTGAAAAGTGAAAAATCTAAGTTACCTAACTTTGGGAATTTAAATAAGTTAAGGAGTTGGAGCCGATACTTTGCTAGTGGAAACTCCTCATGTGCAAGGTGACGGCTTTAACTCCTTAACTCCTTAACTTCTCCAAAAACTATTTCACTTGAGTCATACTGAAAGTAGCGGTGTAGTAGGAGCCATCAGGAGCTTGGCGAAGGGCTGTCCATTCCATCTTGCCATCTTTGATGGAAGCAATCTCCCAACTTTCACGTTTCTCCGTGTCATCGCCCACATTCTTCCAACGTGTACAAAGCAAGATGCCGTCGACAAAGTATTCTGCCATGGTGTTTTCGCTGTTCACCCATTCACCTTTGTCGTTCTGACTGTAATAGATGAATGTTCCGTCAGCCTTGTACTCCCAACGGTGTGCTTTTCCATCGCTGTGTGTATCTTTGTCGCTGGTTTGCTTTCCTTCCCATGTGCCGATGATGTCTTTGCTGAAATCTTTGGTCACACGTACTTTGCGCTCCTTCAGGTCTTTCGTGTTTCTATATAATTCACCATCTTTGAATGTCTTGTTGTTGGCGATGAGCTGCATTTCGTTATCGTTGATGGAGAGCACTTCAAATTGTTGTGAAAAAGAGATATGTGGTGTTGTATTAGGCACTTCCACCGTATGAGACAATTTGTTGCCGTTACCACTGTATTGACCTGCACAGTGGTTTACCCACACATTCAGGTCGCTGATAGCACTGATGGAGAGGCTGTAATAGTACTTCGAAGCGGATTCGTATGTCACAACCTGTTTGGAATCTGTTGGCACAAGCTTACCATCTGCTTCTGCCATCATCCATTTACCTTTGATTTTTTCGTCGAGGTTGTTGATGCCAGTGTTGTCATCGTCATCGTTGTTGCATGCGGTTAACATTGTTGCTGTGAGGCCACATGTCAGGATGGCTGCCAACATCCATAAGAAATGTTTCTTCATGTTGTTTTTGATTTAGTATGATTAATTGGTTGTAATCCGTTGTTCACTTATTTTGTTCCACCTCCGAGAGCTATGTACAAAGCGATGAGAGCCTGAGCACCATCGTAGAGGTTCATGGCCTCGCTCAGCTGGGCACTGAGCAAACTCTCTTGTGCTGTGAGCACCTCGAGATAGTTTGCTTTACCATTGTCCATCAGCTCATGAGTGCCGTTATAGGCATCTTGAAGCACTGCCACCTGACGCTTATAATAACCGTCTTTCTCCAGTGCTGCTTGGCAATCCGCCATTGCCTCATTCACTTGGTTACCAGCATCAATGACCGTCTGCACATATTTGTTCTTCACATCCTGTTGTGTGAGTTTGCTCACTTTAAGGTTTGCGAGTAACTTGCCACGTGCAAAGATCGGTTGTGTGAGCGAAGCTACTGCCGTCCACAGTAACTTGCCAGGATCAGTTACGACACCAGCATTGTTTGTCCATCCCAACGCGCCCTGTAAGGTGATGGAGGGATAGAAGGCAGAACGCGCTGCTTGTGTGTTGTAGAAAGCCTCTTCCATGGCGTGTTCGGCGATGCGCACGTCAGGACGACGCGTGAGCAGTTGTGCAGGCACACCGACGCTGAACCGTTGCGGCAACTCATAGTTCCCCCAACGCTTGCGCTGGATGTGCTGAGGCGTGATGGCCAGCAGACGACAAAGTGCATTCTCCACCTGACGGATGTTGCGCTTTGTATCCACCAGTTGAGTCTTTACATTCAGATAAGAAGACTCCATCTGATTGACTGCAGTAGAGTAGGACTTGCCGTTTTCCCACAGCGTTTTCTGAGTTTCAAGGGAAGCGTTCCAAAGACTGTCGGTCGCTGTGAGAATCTCCATTTGACGGTCAAGCACCAACAGGAGAATGTAGTGCTGTGCTACAGATGAAACCAGATTGGCACTGATTGCCTCCTCTTGCGCTTGCGCTTGCAGCAGCACAGCCTTCGACTTCCGCTTCTGGCTGGTGATGGAACCAAACACATCCAGATCCATGCTCATCTGCAAAGACAGGTCATATGCCTTCGAAACAGGGCTGTTGTCAAAACTTGACAATGTGCCCGAAGGCGAGAAATAGAGCGATGGCAGATAAGCCAGTTTGGCAGCACGAAGTCCAGCCTCCGACTTCTCTACAGCAATGCGAGCAGAGTTTAAGTCGGTGTTACGCACCAAAGCAGTGTCAATGAGTTGCTGAAGCAATGGGTCTGTGAAAAACTCACGCCATGACAAATCTGCCAACTGTATGCCATCGGTGTTCACGACGTCAACGCCATAGGCATTGGCTGGCACTTCAGCTGTGGATTGATATTTGTTGTAGATGCCACATCCCGAAAGCACAAGACAAGCGGCTGCGGCAAAGATAGATGTTATTCTTTTCATAACTTACTCGTTTTCAGTTCAACTTCATCGAGATTAAGATTCTGCATTCTGTGGTTTACCTTGGAACTTCTCATGCAACTTCTGGAACACAATGAAGAAGGCTGGTACCACAAACAGCAGGGCAATGGTGCCCACCGTCATACCACCCACCACGCCAAGAGCGAGGGCGCGGTTTCCGTTGGCTCCTGCACCACCTTCGATGATGAGCGGTATCATACCTGCAATCATCGTCACCACCGTCATGAGGATAGGACGCAGACGTTCTTTACATGCCTCGAAGGCTGCATCGACGATGCTCAGTCCTTGTGCACGACGTTCAGAAGCGAACTCCGTTATCAGGATGGCAGTCTTGGCAAGCAAACCAATCAACATGATGACACCCGTCTGCAGGTAGATGTTGTTGTCCATGCCTGGCAGATGGAGCAGTGAACCGAAGTAGGCGAATAAGAAAGCACCCATCAGTCCGAACGGCACACTCAGGAGCACAGCCATCGGAGTGAACCATGAGTTGTAGAGAGATGCCAGAATGAGATAAATCAGAACGGCACAAATGACATAGATGAGTGCAGTGGCATTAGAGCCGGAAGTCTCCTCCAACTCACGAGACATACCGCTGTACTCATAAGTGGCAGTAGAAGGCATCTCCTGCTTAAACACCTCGGCGATAGCCTTGTGAGCGTCACCCTCTGTGTAGCCACTACCTGCAGTGACGAAACAGGTGATGCTCTGGAACAAGTTGAAGTGCTCGATGTTCGCAGGACCGACAATCTCCTTCAAAGTGACAAACTCTGCGATGGGAGCCATCTTGCCACCCTTTACTTGTACGAAGATGTTGTGCAGCGACGACGGGTCGAGACGATACTCTGGTGAAGCACATGACATGATACGATAAACCTTACCGAACTGGTTGAAATTACCTATATAGGATCCACCGCAGAAGGCACCGAGCGTGTTGAGCACTTCTGCAGGCGACACACCAGCACGGTCACACTGAACAGCATCAACATCCACCTGATACTTGGGATAGCGCTCAGAGTAGGATGACATAGCGGAACCAATCTCTGGACGTTCAGCCAGCTTGTTCAGGAAATGTTCCGTCTGTTTGGCAAATTCCGACATGTTACCATCGGTGGGGTCTTCCACCACCAGGTTCACACTGTTGCTCGTACCATATCCTGGAATCTGTGGCATCTGGAACGGCAGCACCTGCACATTCTTGATGTCCATACAGTCATAGTAGAAACGAGCGATGACGAGGTCTATCATGTGGTTCATGCCAGGACGTTCATCCCACTTCTTCAGACGAACAATCAGCGTGGCGAAATTCGAACCTTCACCAGATGCCATACCATAACCGCAGCATACGGCAAAGCTCTCCAGCTCAGGAATCTTCTTCACCTTGGCTTCCACTTTCTTCACAATCTCGCGAGTCTGTTGCAGGGTGGTACCTTCAGGCACACGAATTTCTGCCAAGAATACGCCCTGGTCTTCCTGTGGAACAAGACCTGACGGCAAGTTCTTCATAAAGAATGCGAAAAGAATGGCTGCCACTACCAACAGGCTCCATGCCAATACGGGGCGCTTGATAAACTTCTGAACACTCTTCGAATATTTATTATAGATGGCATTGTAACTCACCGTGTAGGCCTTTTTCGTGTAGTAAGTCAGGTTCTTGCCTTCCTTCTTACCTTCCGTCATCCTCATCATAATGGCGCATAAGGCAGGGCAGAGTGTCAAGGCAGACACGCAGGACAGACCTACAGAAGATGCAATCGTCACACCGAACTGGGTGAAGAATGTACCGGATGTGCCAGGCATGAAGGTCACGGGGATGAACACCGCCATGAACACCAAGGTACAGGAGACAACAGCCACCGACACTTCACTCATCGCCTGACGGGTGGCTTCACGGGCATCACTGATACCACCCTCTATCTTCGCCATCACGGCTTCGACCACCACAATGGCGTCGTCCACCACCGTACCGATGGCAAGCACGAGGGCAAAGAGCGTCAGAAGGTTGAGCGTGAAGCCTGCCAAGGAAAGGCAAGCGAACGTGCCTACCAGCGATACTATAATAGATATGGAGGGGATGAGGGTCGCCTTGAAGTCTTGCAGGAAGAAGTAAACCACGAGCACCACCAAGAGGATGGCAACAAGCAGGGTCTCTTCTACGTTCGCGATGGATGCCAGGAGGAAGTCGTTGCTCGACATCATCTTGACGAACTTCATGCCTTTGGGCAGGTCTTTGCTCAACTCTTCCAGCTTGGCGCTGACGCGGTCGTTGGTCTCCTTTGCGTTTGCACCAGCCAGCTGGAAGCAGAGGAACGTGACGCCCGGGTGTCCGTTTGCTTCGCCGTGGAAGGCGTAGCTGACAGCACCAAGCTCCACGTCGGCAATGTCCTTGAGCCGAAGCAGCGTGCCGTCCTGATTGGCACGTATCACGATGTCCTCGAACTCAGAGATTTCCTTCAGACGTCCCTTGTATTTCAGGGTGTACTGATAGTAGTTGTCGACGCCGTCGCCATGCGTGCCGTTCACTGGTTTCTCGCCCAGCTGTCCGGCAGGTGACTCCAGGTTCTGCTCTGCCAAAGCATTCGTGATGTCGGTAGGAATGACGTCGTACTGCGCCATCAGTTCGGGCTTCATCCAGATACGCAGCGAATATGTGCCGCCAAGCAGCATCACGTCGCCCACGCCCTCTACGCGCTTAATCTGCGGAATGACGTTGATGTCGAGGTAGTTCGAGATGAAGTCCTCGTCGTACTTGCCGTCCTCGCTGCACAGCGCGTCGATTTGCAAGAAAGACGTCTGGCGCTTCATGGTCTGCACGCCAACCCTCGTCACGTCGGATGGCAGCAAGCCTTGCGCCCTCGAGACGCGGTTCTGCACGTTGACGGCTGCCATGTCGGGGTCGGTGCCTTGCTTGAAGATGACGTTGATGGTGGCAGAACCTGCATTGGTGGC
>JAEEGL016572897.1_pt1 | contig 14745 bp, 13 predicted proteins | sample 9134231 | NCBI WGS metagenome assembly JAEEGL01 (sample SAMN16246548, study PRJNA631951) | gut metagenome | biome: gut microbiome; feature: rumen; material: fiber-attached | host: Bos | place: Iran: Karaj | collected 2018-10 | reverse complement strand
TTGCCGATGATGGGGATATGCATGCGGGGATTGGCCTTCACCAGTCCGATGTTCGTCCAGTCGGCGTCGCCCGTGTACATCTGTGCTCTTGTACGGCCGTGGATAGTCAATGCCTTGATGCCGCAGTCCTGTAAGCGCTCGGCCAGGTCGACAATGAAGGGCGTGCCGTCGGGCAAAAGAAGGTGCTTTTCGTCCCAAGCCAGACGAGTTTTTACGGTGACGGGCGTGTCGGGGACAGCCTCCACGACAGCACGCGTGATGTCGAGGATGCCGGGAACGTTCTGCAGCATGCCGGCTCCGGCACCTTTGCTTGCGACCTTCTTGACAGGACAGCCGAAGTTGATGTCGAGCACGTCGGGGTGCGCCTGTTCAACGACGATACGTGCCGCCTCGCGCATCGCATCGACGTCCTTGCCGTAAATCTGTATGGCGACGGGTCGCTCCTCGGGGCAAATCTGCAGTTTCAGCAGACTTTTGTTGACGAGACGGATGAGGGCGTCGCTCGAGACGAACTCCGAATAGACCATAGCCGCGCCCATCTGCCGGCAAAGCAGACGGAAGCCGATATCCGTCACGTCCTCCATCGGCGCCAGTAGCACGGGGCGCTCCCCCAAGTCAATCGTTCCAATCTTCACTGTTCTTTTTAATTAAGAATTAAGAAAGAAGAATTAAGAATTAACAAAGAAGAATTAAGAATTAAGAAAGAAGAATTAAGAATTAACAAAGAAGAATTAAAAATTAAGAGAGAAGAATTAAGAATTAATACAAGGAAGAATTAAAAATTAAGAGAGAAGAATTAAGAATTAATACAAGGAAGAATTAAGAATTAAGAGAGAAGAATTAAGAATTAAAACTGAGAAGGATTATGAATTATGAATTAAGAATTCTGAATTGACTTGAAGGCCAGGGCGTACATTTTCATTTGCTTGAGCATCGCGCCGAGTCCGTTGCTTCGGGTCGGCGAGAGGTGTTCGCGCAGGCCAATGCGGTCGATGAAGTAGAGGTCGGCATCGAGTATCTCCTGCGGCGTGTGGCCGGAGAGGACGCGTACCAGCAAAGCGACGATGCCTTTCACGATGAGGGCATCGCTCTCGGCACGAAAATGCACCATTCCATCGATAAAATCGGCCTGCAACCACACACGGCTCTGGCAACCGTCGATGAGGTTTTGCTCCGTCTTATATTGCTCGTCGAGGGGCGGCTGCTCGCTGCCCATGTCGATGAGCAGCTGGTAGCGGTCCATCCAATCGTCGAAGTCGCTGAACTCAGCGATAATGTCGTCTTGTATCTCGTTAATGCTCATTGTAAATCAACTGCGTTAATGTTTGCCCGACTGCCTCGAGGACGTTCGGGTCGATGTTATCGGGCGTGTCTTTTATCGTGTGCCACGTGGGGCCGAAGCTGCTCGAGCCATCTTTATAATAAGGTATGATGTCGATGCACGGCACGCCGGCGGCGTTGACATTTACGTGGTCGTCGGTGACGTATCCGGCATCGGTGAGAGGGAAGAACTGCCTGTAGCCGAGCTGCCCTGCCAATTGCCAGACGAGGTTGACGATAGGCTGCGCCAGCTGCCTGCTGATGCCTTCGCGGGAGAACGTAGCGCCGAAGCCGCCCACCATGTCGAGCAGTACGCCGTAGCGTGCTTTGTAGCCGTCGGCCCTGGCGCGTTCGGCCCAGAACTTCGAGCCGAGGCACCATGTGTCGGACGCGCCGAGACGGTCCTCCTCGAAGAGCGGGGTGCCCAGGTCCTCAGCGTCGAAGCATATCATGTCAACGCCCACCTGGACGGGCTTCTCCTGTATGAGTCGGCATATCTCGAGCATGACGGCGACGCCGCTTGCGCCATCGTTGGCCGCCAGAATAGGCGTGCGATAGTTCGCCTCGTCGTCATCGTTGTCGGCCCAAGGGCGTGAGTCCCAGTGGGCACAGAGCAGGATGCGGTCGGGGTTGCTGGGGGCGATGCGCGCAATGATGTTTCGTGCGGGCAGCTTCGAGCCGTCCCAGATGGTGACGTCAGCCGTCTGCTCCTCTACCTCGGCGCCAAACGCCTTGAAGCGCTCCACGATGTAGTCGCCGCACCGGCGCGAGGCGTCGCTGCCCGGCACGCGTGGGCCGAACTCGCATTGCTCTTTGATGTAGAGCATGGCATTGCTGGCAGAGAAGCGCGGACAGGAGGCGAGGGCGATGGTGTCGGCCTTCGAGGCGCTCCCTTTCGTCTGACCGTCGCAGGAGGCAAGCATGAGGAATATTATGGCGGGAAGCCAGAAGATAACTCTTTTCATTTTTCCTTTTATTCGTTGTGACGTTATGACGGGATTTCGTTATAACGGGATTTGGGCCGACGCCATGACGCGCAGGAAGTTGCCTCCCATGATGAGGCGGATGTCCTGCTCGGAGAACTGCCTGCGGAGCAGGTGGCGCGTGAAGTTGATTATCTCGGAAGCGTCAGCGAGTCCCGGCACGCCGCCGTCGCCGTCGAAGTCGGTGCCGAGCCCCACATGCTCCACGCCCATTATCTTTGCAGCATGGCAGAGGTGCTCGACGGCGTCGACGACGGTGGCTGTGCCGTCGGAGCGTAGGAATCCGCTGTAGACGGTGGTCTGCGCCACACCGCCTGCCTTGGCGAGCGCCCGCAGTTGGTCGTCGGTGAGGTTGCGGGGATGGTCGCAGAGGGCACGTGCCGAGCTGTGGCTGCACACGATGGGCACCTTGCTGAGCTCCAGCGCGTCGTAGAAGCTTTTTTCTGAGGCGTGGCTCATGTCGACGAGTATGCCGAGGCGGTTCATCTGCTCGACCACCTCACGCCCGAAGTCGCTGAGGCCTCCGTGCTCGTTGTTGCCGCGCGCGGAGTCGCATATGTCGTTGTCGCCGTTGTGGCAAAGCGTCATATAGACGATGCCGCGCTTCTTGAAGTATTCAAGCAAGCCGATGTCCTTTCCGATGGCATAGCCGTTCTCGATGCCGCGCAGGATGGCCTTCTTGCCTTGTGCCTTGAGGCGGAGGATGTCGTCTTCCGTCTCGGCGAGCCCCACGCGGTCTCCGTTGGCGCGCACCATCTCCTCGATTTGCGTGAGCAGGAGGTCGGCCTTTGCCGTCGCTATCTTGTAGGCCTCCTCATTGCGCTCGCCTTGCGGCAGATAGGCCACCATGATGGATGCATCGAGGCGGCCCTCGGTCATCTTAGGCAGGTCAACGAGCACGCGGTCGGTACGCGAGGCGAACATCGAGATGTTCTCGCGGCTGTTGTCTGTGAAGAACATGGGCGTGTCGCAATGACTGTCCAGGATAATAGATGTGTCGTGGATGCGCTTGGCCTCAGCGAAGGTGCGTGCTTCGTTGATAAGCCAGCGGAAGAGCGACATGTGGCTTTCGTCGTTGTTCAGGATGAAGCACTCGGGGTGCCACTGTACGCCGAGCAACGCCTTGTGTTCGCTCGACTCCACGGCCTCGATGATGCCGTCGGGGCTCGTGGCGGAGACCTTCAGATGAGGTCCCGGGTCTCTTACTGCCTGATGATGGAAGGAGTTGACCGCCAGCTTCTGCTTGTTGCCGAATGCGCTTTGCAGGATGCTTCCCTCCTCGATGTTGACCGTGTGGGAAGCGGTGTAGCGGGGCATGTCCTGCGAATGCTTTATTATTGGAGATTGGAGATTCTGGGTTTCGCATTCCCCTTCAATATTCAATTTTCCATTTTCAATGATATAGATGTCCTGCCAGACTTTGCCGCCGAGTACAGCGGCCATCACCTGTATGCCGCGGCAGATGCCCAGCGTCGGTATCTGGCGATGGAAGGCTTCGCGTGCGAGGAAGAGCTCCGTCTCGTCGCGCTCGGGGCATACGCTGCGCAGCTGTGGCAGCGGTTCTTCGCCCAGGAGGAGCGGGTTGATGTCTCCGCCGCCCGACAGCACGATGCCGTCGAGCGTGTCGAGCAACGAGAGGATGGCCTCCTTGTCCTTATGAGGGGGGATGACGACCGGCGTGCCTCCCGCCTTGAGAACAGAGAGGTAGTAGCCCTGCGCCAGTTCGCAGCCCTTCTCCCCGAAGTTGCCCGTGATGCCGATTAGTGGGTTCTTGTGTATCATGCTTCTTCGAGGACGTTTGGTTTAGTTTCTGCGTGCTGAGCTCCGATGGGTACCTCCTTCTTGATGCTCTGCTTGAGGGAGATGAGCGTTTCGGTCGAGACGACGCCGTCGATTTCCTGCAGGCGGTCGTTCAAGAGCGTCATCAGGTGGGCGTTGTCCTTCGCATAGAGCTTGATGAGCATAGTGTAGGGGCCGGTCGTGAAGTGGCACTCCACGATTTCGGGTATCTTTTCGAACTCCTCGACGACTTTCTTGTATAGCGAACCCCTTTCGAGCGTGATGCCGACATAGGTGCAGGTGTTGTATCCGAGACAAGCGGGGTCCACGTGGAAGCCGCTGCCGATGATGACGCCGGCATCGATGAGGTGCTGCACGCGCTGGTGAACAGCCGCACGGCTCACGCCACAAACTTCAGCCACTTCCTTGAAGGGAATGCGGGCATTGCAGGAAATCATCTCGAGAATCTTTTTGTCCAAATCATCTACTTTAAACATAATAATAATGGTTATAGGTTATAAAAATGATAGCAAAAGTACGGATTATTTTTCAAATTGCAATGAAAAAACAGGAAAAATTGCTTTTGGAAGCACGTTTTTCTTGCAAAATGCAATCAAGGGGCACGTCGGAGGGGGAAATTCGACGGCAATGTATGGCGGTTGGCGCAACTCGCGAAGAGGTGAAAAAGCACAGCGGGGAGGGGATAAAGGCTGAACCGAAGGTCGACGGCCGAAGGCTGAAGGCCGAAGGGAAAGTCAAAGCCTGAACAGAACATAGACGGGGGTGAAACCCCCGGTAAGGAGGGATGATGGTTTCTGAGTGCCGAAGGTACGACAGAACACCTGTAATCTTTCCACCCCTTTAGGGTTCTTTCCCCCGCTCGAAACTGTTACGGGGGTTTCACCCCCGCCTATGGTCTTATCAGGCTTTCAGCCTTCCATTGCATCGGCTGCTATAATCGCGGCCTCATCGACGGCATCAGAAAGAAAACGCTTGCAGAGGCGTCGGCCAACGCTTGCTGTGGGAAGAGCAGTTCCTTGCTGTGGGAATCGGCGACGCTTGCTGTGGGAAAAGACGACGCTTGCTGTGGAAAAAGACGACCCCTGCTGTCAGCTCTTGATGTTCCTCGGGTGGTGCTCCAGGATTTCCTGCCTCAAATGGCTCTTGTCGATGTGCATGTAGATCTCCGTCGTGCCGATGTCTTCGTGCCCGAGCATCGCTTGGATGGCCCGCAGATTAGCACCGCCCTCCAGGAGCTGCGTGGCGAAGCTGTGGCGGAATGTGTGCGGACTGATGCTCTTCTTGATACCCGCCTGCTCGGCATACGCCTTGATATAGACGAAGAGAGAGATGCGGCTGAGGTGCTTGCCGCGTCGCAGGGAGATGAACACGTAGTCATCCTCGCCCGCCTTTACCGTGATGCCCTGCCGCACGACGAACCACTGCCGCAGCTTCTCGATGGCGCCCTCGCCGATGGGAACCAACCGCTCCTTCCTCCCCTTGCCGTGAACGCGGATGTACCCCTCTTCGAGATAGAGCTCGCTTAGCTTCAAGTTGACCAGTTCGCTGATACGCAAGCCGCAACTGAACAGCACCTCTATGATGGCCAAATCGCGTATGCCCTCCGGTTTGCTCAGGTCGATGGCGGCCTCGATGGCGTCTATCTCGGGCAGACTCAACACCTCGGGCAGGTGCTTCCCTATCTTCGGACTCTCCAACAGCTCAGTAGGGTCGGTCTCTATCTCCTTCTCGATGGTCAGGAAGCGATAGAACGAACGCACGCCGCTCAGTATTCGCGCCACGGAGCGCGGCCCGACTCCCAGCTCCTGCAAAGCCTTCGCGAAGTGGTCCAGCTGCTCGAGCGTCACCCGCCGGAAGTCGATGCCCTCGTCGGCGTAATAGTTCAGGAGCTTCTGCAGGTCCTTAAGGTAGGCGTCGAGCGTGTTCGCGGTGTACGACCGCTCAAGTCGCAGGTACTGGAAGTAGCGGCGAAGGATGGCGTTGCCTACAACGTTCGTATTTGTCAGTTCAAAGTGCATAATACATATTATATAATGAAGAGTGAAGCGAGAAGAATGCAGGAATTGCCGGCGCCGTACAGTTCACGCGGCATTCCCAATTCCACATTTTTCGTCTTTTAAGGAAAAAATTCTTCATTCTTCATTCTTAATTCTTCATTATTTTATTACCTTTGTAGCAGAAACTAACACTTTTCGACCACAAAGATACAGTTTTATTATGAGAATTCAAATTATTAATGGCCCAAATCTTAACCTTTTGGGCGTTCGCGAGCCTGAAATCTACGGCAAACGCGCATGGGAAGACTACCTCAAGGAACTGCGGGCACGCTTCCCGAAGGTACGCATCGACTACTTCCAGAGCAACCTTGAGGGCGAAATCATCAACAAGATTCACGAGGTCGGCTTCGACCGCGACGGCATCGTCCTCAACGCAGGAGCATACACGCACACCAGCATCGCCATACTCGATGCGCTGCGCAGCGTGAGCACGCCCACCGTTGAGGTGCACATCAGCAACGTCTATCAGCGCGAAGAGTTCCGTCGGCGCTCCATCATCAGCCCGGGTTGCGTGGGCTTCGTCGGCGGCTTCGGACTCGACAGCTATCGCCTCGCCATCGAAGCTTTGATAGATAACGCGGCCCAGGCTAAGACCGAGTAAATGTCGCTCGAGGAGTATATCCTTCGGCACATCGACGCGGAGGGCGACTACTTGCATGCCCTGTGGCGGGACACGCAACTGCGACTGTCGTACGGTCAGATGGCAAGCGGCCACCTTCAGGGGCGCGTGCTGAAGATGCTCATACAGATGGCAAAGCCGCTGCGAGTGCTCGAGTTGGGCACTTTCAGCGGCTACGCTACTTTATGCATGGCGGAGGGATTGGGGCCGGATGCCGAGATACACACCTTCGAGGTGTTTGACGAGAACGAGGACTTCCTGCGGAAATGGTTCGAGGGAAGCGCCTACAAGGACAAGATTCACCTTCACATCGGCGATGCCCTGCAGCTTGTCCCCGAGATGCAGGAGCAATGGGACTTCGCCTTTATTGATGCCGACAAGCGGGAATACACGGCATACTACGAGATGCTTCTGCCCAGGATGCGCCCCGGAGGCTTTATCGTGGCCGACAATACCTTGTGGTACGGCCACGTCCTCGAGGAGGCGCGCGACAGCGACTTGCAGACGCGCGGCGTGCAGGCCTTCAATGAAATGGTGGCGCAAGACAATCGCGTGGAGAAGGTCATACTACCCCTGCGCGACGGCCTCAGCATCATCAGGAAGAAGCCTTAAGTCTGCCGTTATGACGTGATAGCGGGATGACGTCATGACATCCAGTTTATTTCTTCGGCTCCTCTACAACCCTGACGGGCGGCACGGCGTAGAGGACCCACACCCTATCAACGGACTTTTTCTTGTCGACGACTCCCGGCGGCGGTCCGTACAGCTCAATCGTGCCGTCGCTTTTCTGCACCTTCTTGGTCGTCTTGCATGCCGCGAAGCCCAGCAGCGTGATGAGCGAACCCAGCATTAAGCGCCAGAATGAACGAATCTTCTTTCCCATCTTGACATTTACCATTTAATCATTTACCATTTACCATTTTATTGCCTCATCTTAAAGAGGGAGCGAGAGGGGGTCTTTCTTTTTCTTCATGTGGCAGAGTAACAATTTGCCGTCGTTGTCGCGCAGATGCATGCCGCCGCCTTCGCAGTAGCGCCAGTAGCGGCAGCCTTTGCAGTCGCCGGTCTTCATCCATTGGCGGTCGCGATGCGGCTGGAAGCGTTGCTCCCAGACCTGCATGAAGTCGTCCTCGTAGATGTTACCCTGACGGTAGTTCGACCTGATGCTCGTGCAGGCGCTGATGCCTCCGTCGACGAGGACGGACGCCACCGTGACCCCTGCCACGCAGCGGAACATCCAGTCGCGGACGTCGCCCTCGTACGGCCCAAGGAATCCTTCGCAGCCGTACGACGCATGAATCCGGCCCTCCTTGCGTGTCTCGCGGATGAACTGGAGCAGTCCGCGGAGCTGTTCCCCCGTGAGCTGCAGCTCCTTGTCCTGTGCCGCGCGACCCACCGGGAAGATGGTGGCGAGCCGCCAGTCCGCGACGCCTTTGTCGATGAGAAACGTCTTGAGTTCGGGCAGCATGTCGTAGTTGTGCTGATGCACGCAGGTCATCACGTCATAGACAAGCCTCGGGTCGCGCACTATCATGTCGATGGCCTGGCTTGCCATGCGGAAGCAGTCGGGGTTGCGACGCAGCCAAGTGTGCTGCTCCTCCAGTCCGTCGAGGCTGATTGTCACGGAGCAGAGGCCCGCGTCCTTCAGGTCGTCGAGCATCTGGGGCGTGAGCAGGAGGCCGTTCGTCACCATCCCCCAGGGGAAGCCACGGGTCGAGATGCCTCGTGCGCACTCCACGACGTCCTCCCTCACCAGCGGTTCTCCGCCTCCGAGAATGATGAAGACGTCGCTCGGATTGCGTTTCCTGGCTATCCCGTCCAGCACGCGGAAGAAGTCCTCGCGCGGCATGTCGGGCACCGTGGCAGCCTGTCGGCAGTCGCTCCCGCAGTGGCGGCAATGGATGTTGCAGCGCACGGTGCTCTCCCAGAACAGTTGCCTGAGCGGATGCTCCTCGCGGAGGCTCTTGTTCAGGAGCCTCGAAGCCTCGAGCGCGATGGTGCGCCTTATGCCTAACTTCTCGTCGTTCATGTGGCAAAGATACGAAAAAATTGAAAATTAAAAATTAAGAATGAAGAATTTTTTCCTGATTCTTAGCATTACTTAACACGACTGGTTTATAGAGATAGCTTGAAATGGTTTTAAACTTGACGTTACTAATCTCTTCCCTTTTCGTTCCTGGTTCCCTCACTTATCGTTCATAGTTCGTTGCTGTATGGCGACAAAGCAATTGCTGCATGGCGACAAAGCAATTGCTGCATGGCGACAAAGCAATTGCTGCATCGCCATGCAGCAATCAACTATGCCTGTCATGTCGGGCAAAAATGCCTGCCAGATGGGGCAAAAATGCCTGTCAGACAGGGCAACAAAAAAGGAGCAGCGCCCCGAGGGATGCTGCTCCGATGTCTTGGATGTAACGTTGAGTTATGAGACCTCAATGGCCTTGCTGACCTTTTTCTCTTCCTTCACCGTCTTGGGCATCGTGATGGTCAGGATGCCGTCTTCAACCTTAGCGGAGATCTTGTCGCGCTCCACGTCGTCGGGCAAAGTGTAGTTCTGTTCGTAGTTGCTGTACGAGAACTCGCGTCTCAAGTAGTGATGCTTCTTGTCCTCGTGCTTGTGTTCGCACTTGTTCTCAATGGCGATGGCCAGGTTACCGTCTTCGTTGATGTTGACCCTGCAGTACTCTTTCTTGATGCCGGGTGCTGCGAGCTCCATCGTGTAAGCATCTTCACTCTCCTTTACATTGACGGCCGGTGCTGTGCTGCCAGTTCGAGGCATAAGGTCGTTGTTAAGGAAATCTTCAAACAATGTTGGCATCCAACTGTTTCTAAACATTACTGGTAACATAATTGTGTCCTCCTATTTTTGTTTATTGGTTAATTAATTTGTTTTCTTTTTTGTTGCCTCTGCTTTCGCTTCAGCTTTCACTAACAGGAGGAACAAGTTCCGTGCCAATGCCGAAAGTGACAAGATAGTGGACAAATGAGGACAAACGTGGACAGAATGGCAGAAAAAGAGAGCTCGCCCATGCCCTGAAGCATGAGCGAGCTCGCTGGATTCAGTCTCTTACTTAATGACAACCTTCTTGTTGCCTACGATGTTGATGCCGCGCTGCATCTTGCTAAGGCGCTGGCCTGCAACGTTGTAGATGGCGCCGGCAGCGTTAAGGGTAGCGTTGAGCTTGCTGATGCCGGTCGCATCGTCTTCAAAGCCAACGAAGTCCTTGACGCCTTCTCCGTCAGAACGTATTACCAGGTAAGCCTTACCGGCAGGAATGGTGCTTCCGTCTGTCACTCTATAGAAGCCAATGCCATCAACGCCATCGGCCAGGACATACTGGGTGCCGTCGGCCGTCACATTGTCTGTAGCGGGCACGAGGTCGTTGACAGGAACATCAGGCACTTCGCTTGTCGTATATGCGAAGCTGTATTCGCCGGCTTCAGCCTTGACGATGACGGGTTCGCCGGCAGGTATGCCTTGGGTAATAGGCAGGAGGGAAGCGTAGTCGCCATTGACCTTGACGGCGAAGACTTCAACGGATGCGTCGGCAGGAATCTCGAGATTCTTCTCTGCCACCATCGTGGCGTAGCCGACCTCGCTCACAATGAGAGTCTGTTCGGTAGGCACTACCACGTTGCTCACCTTCTTGTAGAACTTGAAGGTCTGACCTGCGATATTCGCCTGGATAGAGCCATCGCTGGCCAGCTTATAGCAACGCCAGTCATGAGAGTTGTAGATGCCGATGTATCTCTGTTCTGTTGTTTCTGTTGTGGTCAGGTAACCCTGGTCCACGGTGAAGTGCATAGCATCACCTGTTCCGACACGAACGCCGTTGTTGGAATTCATGCAGTAGAGCCATGTCTCTGCACTCCCATAGGGATAGAAGACGTAACCTAAGGACTCATCTTTGACGGTCCACTTGATGTTGTCGGCAACGGCACTCGTGATCTTGTCGCCTTCTACGGTTACTGCCACAGCTGCAGGAGCGCTGGCTGCACCCTTGTCGTTGGACATTGCGAAGGTATCGCCGTTGTCACCCACGATGACGAAGACGTCGTCGGCTGTGATTTCGTCGAGCGTTACTTCAATCCAATTCTCCGTGCCGGGCGTGGGAGGCGTCTCCTGCTCTACTACAGTAGCATTGACGGTGACATCATAGGCGGGCATGCTGAAGCTAAAGACTGTTTCTGTGGTACCCGGTGAAAGGGTTACATCCTGTCCCTCTTCTGCACCGCTCACGGTGAGGCTTTCCAACTCATAACCTTCTGCGATGCTGAGTGCCAGGGTTACCTCAGTGCCTTCTGTCACTTGGGCATTCTCGCCATTCTGCAGGAGCGTCTCGCCGCCATAGTTGGCGGTGATGGTTACGTTATCAGGATTGGCAATCGCAAGGGTGTAGCTTTCGGGAACGACATCGCTGTACTTTTGCAGGTTGATGTTTCCGAGGCCTACATTGCCCGTTACCTTCTCGGAGTAGATCCACTTGATGTAGCGAACGTCCTCGCCGAGGTCGCGGATTGTCTTTGTCTCGACAGCGCCAAGCTCTGTATAGCTAACAATGGTGCCATACTCTTCGCCGTCCTCAGACACCTGCACCTTGAAGGTGCCGCCGCTGAAGCTGTTGCCCTGGATGTCGAATGACAGGACGCCAGGACGCTCGTCGAAGGCCAGGACGATAAAGTCGCCCGTGCCGTCGAACTTCAGATGCGGCGCATTCTTATAGTCCGTGCCGAGGCCTTCCTGAGTCAGGCCGGCCGTCGTTTCAATGTCTGCCTTGACGCCGTCGAAGCTGAAAGGAAGCTCTGCATATTCCTCCTCTACGGGAGCTACGTAAGCTTCCTGTGTGAGGGTCACTTCCTTACTTACACCGCCATAACTGAGGACGATGTTTGCCGTACGTTCTGCGCCATCGTTGGCTTCACATTCTATCATCACTCTGTCGAACGACTTCGTGCTCGGAGTGAGGCTGGTAATCCAGGCGGCTGTCGTTGTAGCCGTCAGCTCTGCACCATCTATGGGGTTCTCGATGCTGTACATCAGCTCATAATACGTGACGTCGGCAGCGATGGTTGCATTCTCGGCCACGATGACAGGATCAGGAACGGCGGGATGCGTCAAGGAAATCAATTGGCAGCCTTGGCCGAACTCATAGGTCGTGCCATACTTCTTCAAGGTACCCTTCACGACGACAACGTCGCCGACTGCTACGGTCGATGCGTCGGCAGCATCGGTGCTTACGCAGCGGTATGCCTGCAGGAAGTCAGCGTCGCCCTCTGCATCAACGAAGTTGAAGGTAATGTTGCTATGCTCTGTGCTCCATGCCGTCGGGATTTCAGTAACGATACCAGTGGCATAAACGTCTGTCAGGCCTGCATTCGCATCGATGGCAGCGCGGGCATCAGCAACAGTATATGGGTCGGTCTCTGTACCTTCATGAGCAAGGATGGCATAGGTGGCTGTCGCTACAGGACTCACGTCAGTACCCTTCACGGCAATGGCTTTGATGGTTGTGGTCGTGCTGACAGGGATGGCTCCTTCGTACTGAGTGCTCTCGGTGGTAGGCACTGTGCCGTCGGTCGTGTAATAAATGATGGCATCGGACACTTCACTACTGATGACTACCCTCAGAGCAGAGGTATATATGCCGGCATCAGGAGAGAAGACAGGAGCCGCGAGGGCTACTGCAGGATGCGTCAGGGAAACCAGTTCGCAGCCTTGGGCGAACTCGTATGTTGAGCCGTACTTCGTCAGGTTACCGTAAACGACGACAACGTCACCCACCTGAACGTCTGGAGCATCAGCACCTGTACAGCGATAAGCCTGCAGGAAGTCTGCATCGCCTTCTGCATCGACGAAGTTGAATGTGATGTTCTTATAGTCTGCGCTATAAGCAGTAGGGATGGCAGAGACGATACCCGTGGCATAGACGCCCTGCGTGCCTGTGCCGGCATCGATGGCAGCACGAGCCTCAGCGACGGTATAGGGGACGGTCTTTGTGAAGGTCTTTGAGGCAACTTCACTGTCGTTCATGCCGCTCTTTGTGGCTTTTGCCTGGATGGTTGTCGTCTCGGTTAGGGTGAAGGGTTCGCTGTAAGTTTCCCAAGTATCGCCACCCGTATTGTAGAGAATGGCAGCACCCTCTGTGCCACAAGCAATGCTTACCTCTGTTGAAGTAAGGAAGTTCTCAACACCCATGATGATGGGAGTGGCCACGGAAGGAGTGACGCCAGCAGCAACATAAGTGACGGTGATGGTCTTGAAGTCCGTTCTTGCTGTAGGAGAAAATGTGGCCACGCCATCGGCTATTGTAAAAGTACACGATGGAGTGGAAACAACATTCGTCACTATATAGCCTTCTTCAGCAGAAATGCGAACAGTACCGCCGCTGTACATACGCCAGGAACCGTTCGAGGAGGTGTAATACTTTCCGTTGTTTCCGCCACCCTGGGCTTCAACTGTAATAGGAGAAATCGTATAACTTGTATACGCAACTCCATTTTCCCATGAATTCGCCGCAGCAATGGCGGGGAAGTCAAACGTCACCTCCTCTGCACTTACTGCGCCTGAGAAAGCCGTTGTCATAATGGCAGCTATCAAGCAGACACGCAGCCAAAGTTTGTTAAGTAGATTTTGTTTCATTGTTGATATAAATAAATAAAAGGTTATTGATGATTTGTCAGTCGGTTGTTTCTGCTTGTCAAGCCATAGCTTCGCAATTCGCTTACAAAAATATACATATTTATAATGCGCGCAAAGGAAAGAGGGAAATAAATTCGTCTAAATTGAGGAAACGACATTTTAAGATGCCAAACGGCACACACGAAGACCGGGGAACAAGGCCTGAATTGAGGCATTCCTATCGTTGATTTCCTGCAGCTGGGGAAGCCATCCAACTTTCTCTCAATCGGAAAACCTTAAATAAATTTGGTTATTTACTCACTTATTCGTACCTTTGCACCCAATATCACGTAACGCACCATGCAATTTAATAAAAAATATCTGGAAAAACTCGGCGTCGCCATCGAACTGACGGCCTTTGCTCCGGAGAAGAAAACCGGCGAATGGCACGCCATCCTGCACGTCGAACCTCGGAGCGAATCGTTCCAGGAGCAGTTCCGCCGCATCTCAGAGGCGGAGAAGCAACTGATGGCCTTCGACGACCTCGCTGGCGCCAAGCCCATCTTCAAAAGGTACTTCCTCTCGGACGCCACCAATCAGCGGCCACTCATGCCGCAGGACGATACCTGCACCGTCTCTTACATTCAGCAACCGCCTCTCGACGGAAGTAAAGTCGCAGCGTGGCTCTACCTGCAAAGCGGCACGGAAATCACGCCGACGGCAGACCGCCTGCTTTCTACCCAAATACGTCACAACGGCTACGAACACCTGTGGACGATGGGCCTCACGATAGGCGAGGGCAGCAGCTACAGCCAGACGCAGAACCTCCTGGAGGACTACGAAGCGCTCCTCGAAGAGCATGAGATGACGCTCGAAGACAACTGCATCCGCACCTGGTTCTTCGTCAGGGATGTCGATACGCAGTATAAGGGCCTCGTCCTCGCCCGTTGGGAGAACTTCGCCCAGCACGGCCTCGTGCCCGAGACGCACTATATCGCCTCGACCGGCATCGGGGGAAATCCGTCCGACCCGAAGGCCATCATCCAGCTCGGCAGCTATGCCCTCAAGGGTTTCAAGCCGGAGCAGCAACGCTACCTCTACGCCACCTCGCACCTCAACCGCACAAGCGAGTACGGCGTGACCTTTGAGCGAGGCACCCTCCTGCAGTTCGGCGACCGCAACCACGCCATCATCTCCGGCACCGCAAGCATCAACAATCAGGGCGAAGTGGAGCACGTGGGAGACGTCGTGAAGCAGACGAAACGCATGTGGGAGAACGTCGAGACGCTCCTCGCAGAAGCAGGCATGACGATGGACGACGCGGCTCAACTCATTGTCTATCTGCGC
>JAEEGL016143010.1_pt1 | contig 14745 bp, 11 predicted proteins | sample 9134231 | NCBI WGS metagenome assembly JAEEGL01 (sample SAMN16246548, study PRJNA631951) | gut metagenome | biome: gut microbiome; feature: rumen; material: fiber-attached | host: Bos | place: Iran: Karaj | collected 2018-10 | reverse complement strand
GTGATAAGAAGCTCATCTTTTTCTGTCTGGGCGATTTTATAGATTCTCCCGCCAAGTAATTCTTTTTTTAAGTCGCGCACTATGTTGGCAACGGTTATTCCATCAAAAGCCATTGTATTTCCCTCCAGTATTCCCCTCATCCGGCGCTTTGCGCCACCTTCCCCCAAGAGGAAGGCTTTAGTAACGTCTACACTCTTTATCCAGTAGGTCAAAATTAACGTAGTCTACAACTCTTCCGTTAGAGTTCTTAACAACGGCAAAATGAAGTCCCTTGCGTTCCATCATTACATTTTCGCCGTTAATTTCCAGCAGGAAGTCTTTGTCCTTGAAGCTATCCCAGCTTCCCTTTAAGTGATAGGACACATTGTCGCCTACTGTACCTTCTATCTCTTTAAATTCCTTCGTAGCATAACTATCGTTAAGTTCATTATTTATAACAGCAACAAGGGTTATATCCTGTCCCTTTGGAATATCATCACTTATTCCAAGCTCTTTAAGTGCGGCTATATTCTCATCAGTAAGTCTCATTGCACCGCTCTTTCTGGTTGTAATAAATACGGTGTAATCACCGCTATCTGCGTAAGTTTTAAGTGCCTTAAGATATTCCTGTATATCTGTCTGCTTAAGATAAATATCGCCTCTTTGCGTGAAAAGACTGATCTCAGAGCCGAGGGCGCCTTTACACAAAACATAAAAATCAGTATCTGAGGTGTCGATTTCAGATAACGGAATAGAGGTTTCATATGATCCATCAGACAGAAGGTTCATGTTATAAGTCATTACGCTGTCATAGTTGCCATTTACCCTGACATCAACCTGCATAGACTCTATTTTTTCCAGAACACCTTTTATATCTGAAACAACTATCTTTAATACGTCGCCCTCTTCAGTGATACTGCAGCTACAGGATGCACCTTCATAGTTCTGCTCCAGGGCCATCTCATCTGTTATTCCCGCAAGCTCATTCATGAAGTGAGACTTACGATCAAGCTCCTCTTTTTCGTACTCCATTCCGTACTTCTCAAGGAGCGTTTCCGTACCTGAAAACAGGTTTGTTCCAAGTCCAAGTCTGTTCCCTTCAATTTCAGCTCCGAGTGCCGCAATAGTTGTAGGAAACATATCAAAGGTAGTATATTCTCTGGCGGTTCTATCCTGAACCTGCGCATCGGCATTTATAAAGCAGGTGTAAACCTTTCTGGTGTAATCCTCAGGAATCTGTGTACAAAAATCAGCATCCATCGTGGGATGATCACCCACAAGAACTATTGTCGTATTTTCATAAAAATCCTGCTCTTTTATCCAGTTCACAAAATCAACAGCCTGTCTGCTTGCGCATGCAAAAACATTTGAATACTGATCATCGAATTCATTTTCACAAAGTCTGCATACATAGCCGTCCTCAAAGTGAGTATCAACCGTAAGAAGTGTCATGTTAAACGGCTCATCATTCTTGGATAATTCAAGAAGTCTGTTCTTAGCATATTCAAAAAGCTTCTCATCCTCGAAGCCCCACCATACACCATAGTCCTGCGGAATCCAGCCTGCATCCTTGGCATAGGGGTAATCGATAATATCAAAATCACCATGAGTCTTAAAGAAAAGCTCACGACCTCCAAATGTGGCATTGGAACCGCAAAGATATTCCTGATTATAGCCTTCATCCTTCAGAATATCTCCAAGGCCCTTTACTGTAGGGAAAAAACTCTCCTGATCCGACATACTGTTAGCATCTATGCTTATCTGAAGAGGAAGTCCTGTAGACTGGGCAAAAATAGCGCCCATTGTCCAGTCTGTACCGGGCATTGAAAAACCACCGTTCAAATTTTGAGAGCCATCTCCAAAAAATTCATTTTCAAGAGCAAGTTCAGTAAGCTCAGGAATTCTGCTCTTTTCAAAACCGCCTCCGTGTTCCTTGTCCGTATCGGTGACCTCTGTGGATTCGAGATAAATATAGATAAGATTCCTCTTCTTTTCAGGAAATTCAACACTGACATTATTAGGATCAGCATAATTATCCTTAATAAAAGTAGATGCATGAAGCTGCTGGTCAATATATGAAGTCATATCAAGCTGAATCCATGTATATGCAATTGCAGCTATAAGCGCAATTACACCTGTCATTGTGGCTATCAGATTTCTTTTTCCCTTAAGCGCATCCTTTGGGACAAAGGTAAGAAAAGCCAGAATAATCAAAGCAGCTATGCCCGCAGGCAAAAATGCCTTTAATATAAAGAGCTTAATCATAGCATGCGAAGTGCCTGAAAGAGACATTTTCACATTGAACATCAGCTCGTTTACAGTCATTGAACTCCAGGTATGAAAAAACCACCAGGATGTAAAAAACAATAAATACAAAAATCCAAGTATTACAGTAGCAATTAAGTTTCTAATTATATTTCTCTTTTTCACGAAAGCTCCCAAAAATGTTATAATCATTTGTGTTTTTCAAACTTAAATATTTTAGCATACAAACCTATCAAATATCAAAATATCACTAATGATTAAGGAAATCATTTCATGAATACTAATTCAAAAATCACAAAAATGACTATATCTGTTCTGTTAGTAATTCTTACATTCTCAGCCATGTTTTGCGGTTGTTCTGAAAAAGAGACGGTTACAACCGAAATAACTGATATGCGTCAAAAATTTTCGGATGAGAAATATATTATACATGCCTGCGGAGAAATTGCCGATGAATCCGGCGAAAAATATGACTACACAAATTCAAGGGAAGCTCTTGAAAATAGTTACTCCAAAGGTAACAGAATCGTCGAGATTGACTTCCATTATACCTCCGACCATGTTCTTGTCTGTGGGCATGCCTGGGGTGATCTTTACCTTGAGGGTAGGCAGGTCACACCGGGTGAAGCCCCGACATTTTCCGACTATCAAAAATGTAAGGTTCAGGACAAATTCACTGTTCTGACCTTTGATGATGTTGCTTCTTTCATGCAGCAGCATGAGGATTTGATTGTTGTAACCGACACGAAGGAAACAGATATCGGCACATATAAAATGATTGCAGAAAATTACCCCGAGCTGGTAAACAGATTTGTAGTCCAGATATATCATGCCACGGAATATGACATGGTAAAAAAAGCGGGCTTTCCGTTTATCATCTATACCCTCTATGAAGCGACCGATGATGAATTAACGGAAAAAGCCCTACTAAAAGCAGCAAAGAAGCCGCTTATCGGATTCACTTTTCATACAGATCTTGCTGATGATGAGTCATTTATGACTATCATGGATAAAACCGATACTCCAAAATATGTTCACACTGTTAATGATACATCTAAGATAAATTCATATCTGGGTTCCGGAATTGCAGGAATATATACGGATTTGACCGATTTAAATACTAATTAGATCTTCAATCTCATCCCAGGCAAAATTCTTAAGAGCTTTATCCAGCCTGTCGACAAATTCTCTTTCTTTTGCAGGAAGCTTGCGCTTTTTTAACTCCTCTATAATCATCTCCGCACCATCATAATCCATGTTCCGTGATACCTCCGCCATGGATTTGTATGCATCCTCAAGCTCCGCATTATCAATAGGCTTTTTCTTATCCTCTGAGTCAGTATCTATCTCATCCAATATTGAGAGCTTTTCCTTGTAGCTTCTAAAAAGTGCTAAAAGCTTATCATTATTGTCATCAATAAATTCTATATCATCCTTTCTGCCGGCTTCTTCAAGCTCAAGTGCAAGGTCAGAAAGTTCATATGCGCCAATAATTCTTGACGTGCTTTTCAGAGAATGAACCTTAATAGTATAAAAGCTTATATTCCCTTCCTTATAAGCGTCCTCTATCTCATCAGCCTTTATATCAATATTGTTATAAAAAGATGTAAGGAACTTAGTAAATAATTTTTCGTTGCCACAGGCTTCAAGTCCTGCACTTATTGTAATGCCATCTATTTTATTTAAAAATTCGTAATTATTCATTTCCATATCACAAAAGAAACTATCCCCTCAAAAATATTACCCTCTTATTATACACTTAAGTCTTGCAAATTAAGAGTATAAAATTGCTCACTTATTAAAATCTTTTGCGAAAAAAGGGCGGGCAGCCCGCAATAAAACGGACTGCCCTAAATGAAGAAAAAGAATGAATGAAGAAAGCAAAATTAATATATCAATAATCATCCCCAAGCAATGCACCTTCTGTCGTGCTTGCCCAGTAGTAAGAATTCATGTAAACACCTCTAAAGGATTTAACAGCGTCCTCATCGCCATCAAGGAATTTATACATATCGCAATCTATAAGCTCCGGTCGGATTCTCATGGCACCGCTCTTAATCTCCAGGATATCACTTATATCATATTCACTTAGTGTATCCTTAAGGCTGCGGATTATTACATCCATTTGCTTTTGCATTGCTCTGTCGTACATACCATCTTCCCAGAGTGCCGCAAAGGCTTCTGCTCTTGTAACGCTTCCACCTTTATTATCTATAAGAAAAGCGAGTAATTCCTTAGATTTTGATCTCTTGAACACCACCGTCTCACCTTTAACAAATAAATCAAAATTACCAAAGGTAAGCGCCTTTGCAATAGTTCCGGAATCCTCATCCCTGTTATTTATAACATATTGAACTTCCTGCAAAAGTTTATCTCTTGCTATAGGCTTAAGAAGATATCCGTCTGCGTGAATCGAGAATGCATCAACAGCATACTCTGAATATCCTGTAAGGAAAATAATCGAAGTCTGCGGACTTCTCTCCTTAATGATTTTCGCGAGAGTAAGTCCATCCATCTCAGGCATGTCAACATCAAGAAGTGCAAGCCCCACATTATTTTCATTCATATAATCCAGTGCTTCCTGTCCTGAGGAAAAACCTTTGACCTCATCAAACAGGCCAAAATCCTCAAGTAATGCTACAGCAAGCTCCAGAATCAAATTTTCATCGTCTACGCAAATTGCTTTCATCAACCTTCTCCATACTTGGTACTTTGATAGTCACAGTAGTTCCCACGTCTATTGTGCTCTCTACTTCAAGTTCTCCTCCGCAGAGACTTTCCAGTCTTTCTTTTATGGTTTTAAGACCATAATGTTCTTCATCAGCATTCATGTATTTATCTACATCAAAGCCTTTTCCGTTATCACGGACTATTATTTCATGATATCCATTCTCTGTCTTTACTATAATCCAGATACTTCCGGTTTTGCGGATTCTTACGCCGTGCCTTATCGCATTTTCAACAACAGGCTGAAGCGTTAGCGCCGGAAGTTCGAATTCCTCATCCTCTATATCGTAGTCAATTCTGATATTTGGGAAACGAATCATCTCAATCTCGGAATATACTCTTGTATGCTCAAATTCCTGCTTAAATGGAACCAGGCTGTTTTTATTAAGAGATCCGATATTATTCCTTAAATAGGTTCCGAATTTCTCAGCGGTTGTAAATGCTTTCTTTGGATCAGTAAGGCATAGCGCCTGAATTGTAGAAAGCGTATTATACATAAAATGAGGCTGTATCTGAGACATCATAATCTCAATTTTCTTATCATCCTCAAGTGCTTTGTCATGTTCCTTAACAAATTGCAGATGTAGCCATATATAGTAAAAAAGAGCGCCTGTCACAAGTCCAATCTGCAAAAAGGATACTCTTGAATCAAACATTCCGCTAATATCAAGCGTTACACACATTATAATAATCAGTGCAATTATGGAAGGGAAAAAAGTAATAAACTTTTTTTCTTTCCAAAATTTTATTATCGGAATTGCAACCATCCATACAAGTAGTATACCACTTATAACATGACAGCTAAACCCAAGCGGTCCTCTCACAAAACGGTTTTCTTTCGTTATAGTAAAAGCAATATCCGTATACAAAGCTGTTGAATATATCATCAGGTTAAGAATAGCCAAAAGCCAGGGCTTTTTATCATCCGACTGTAATCGCATAAAAAGCACAATAATTATAGGCCTTGCGATATAGCAGAACATACTTGTAAGTGTTCGTGCAAATATCAAATTCTCATGTTGTTGACAATATGTTTCAACCTGCGTAACTATTACAACGGAAAAGATAAGGATAACATTTTCAAATAAAATCATTCGCTTATCTTTTTTTATATACTTGTCTACCAGAATAACAGCAGCCAAACACAGGAGTTGTAAAAGCAACGACACGTTAAGAGTTATCATGCTCTGAAGCGCCAAATCCATACCACTAAATCTCCGTTGTCTGTATTATCCAAAAGGAGTGTAATCCAGATGATTGTAGTTCAATCTATCCTTATACATATTGAAGTCTTCTTCAGAAATATTCTCCCATGAATCCGACTCCGGATCAAAATTTAAGAAATAAGGATTTTCAGAATCCTCCTGACTATCATACTTAAGCGAATACTGTGGCATGAGCCTGGTTGTATTGGGCTCAATATCATATAATGTCCAAATAGTAATATCAGCTCCGCCGGAAGCTTCATTAACTATCATTCCTCCGTCATTTATAAAGTATCTGTCCCTTGCATAGCCTGATAAAACATGAACAGGCTCTCTGTCAGATACAGTGAAAATATCATATACAACGCCTTTCATTTCGCCCTCTATGATTTCTCCAACCATGAGCTCATCTACACCGTCAAAATTTATATCCATATAGGCATAGCCTGTCTTTTTTAACGGATCATCACCTGACTGCTTTATGGCAAAATACATTGAACTAAGCCCCATCTCTTCAAGCTTTGTAGCATCATAACCTTCTTCTAAAGCAGTTCTTATCTCATCAATTACTGAAACATATATATCCTCACCCTTAGTTCCGGCACCATAATCAAAGCTGCCCATGTCGAAAGGTTCAAGAGTCTTAACCACTTCCTCAAAGCTATCTTCCAACTTCTTATAAGAATCAGGCATTTCTTCACTCTTAGTGTAATCCCACTGAACATCTGAAGGAAAATCTCTGACTACATCATAGACGGTTCCGTCGGAGAGCGTCATCTCTCCAACCTTTTTATCCATTCCACCGGCATATTCTTTAGGCTCCTTATAAACAGATATACTGAAAACAAAGCCACCGAAGCCGGCTTCCTTAGCGTCCTTATCATAAATATAAATTGCATCCTTTGAGGAAAATGCCACGTAAGTATCCTTTGTATCTTCAGGCATGCGAACAGAGAAAAGACCATTGGAGATTGTTCCGTCTTCTCCCGGCTTTATCTCATCAAGATTTGAATAATAATCCAGTAACTCATCAGGTTCTTCCGAAGAAGCCTCACCGGAATCGGGCTCCGATGCTAATGGTGTCTTATCTTCCCCAACTGCCATTACATCTGAATTGTTAATATCTGTATTTGATGCAGGATTAGCATTACCACAAGCTGTTGCTACAAGTAAAAATCCGGATAAAAGCGAAACAATAAGATTTTTTTTCATTATATAGTCTCCCCTCGTCACAAGAATTTTATTCTACATAACTTTGATGACTATATATTAAATTATAGTGTCCAACAAATGTCCAACATACTCATTCTCGTTCTTTTCAATGAGAAAGAACAAAACTTTTCTCCTGACATATGCCATTATACATGACAGAATAATTCCTCCTCCAAATACAAAAAAAGACTTAAACACAACCTCTTCCGGAAGCGGATTCAGGTACCAGTTAGGCCCGGGTTTCATGTATGTTCCAATAGCATCTGCTATAAACATTCCAAAAAAGCAATGGTACATCAGAATAATCAGAGAGTTTTTTCCCATCCAGGAAAATACTGAGGATAAACCGTAAGTTTTAGATAATAATTTGCAGATAAAAATATAAGCAAACCCGCAGATCAGACACTCTCCTATAAAAACAATAGGCGTAATAATTCCAAAATAGCCAAAATCACCTGCATAAATGTTGTCACATCCGCCTTTTTTAAACAAAAGCCAGAATACATAAATACAAAAGACAGAGACAATCAAAGCTATAACAGGATTTATTTTTAATATCCTTTCATAAATATTCTTCTTCCTTATAAATGCGCCTATCATTAACAACACTGCAAATATAGGGGACATACCAAGGCTCCAGGGCAGGGGCTTAAAAGCTTGTGTAAAAAAAGTTCCCGTAACCAGTAGTGCAACTACAGTAATGATCATATATGACGATTTTGAAAAGGCAGTGCCTACAACATTGTAAAAAATAATATAAGCCCATATCATGGCCCATATGAACCAGACGGGTGAAAGCTGAAAAAAAAGCAACCCGCCTGTAATACTCTTATAGTAAAAAGCATTGGTAAATTCAGGACGAAAGAAAGTTACTATATAATCATCAATTACATCCATAACCGTATAGTCATGAACTAAGACAAAATATATTCCGCCTACTAAATGAAGAACCGTCATTGTTACAAAGGCCGGCATAAAGAGTCTGATTACTCTATATCTTAAGACTTCCAGTCTGTTATCATAGTCTGTTTTATAAAAATATCCTGAAATCACAAAATAAAAAGGGATTATAAACCATATACAGGAGCGAATAATATCATCAAAAAGGCCTCCCTGTTCCCTGTATATCAGATGATAGGCCACAATCATACACATACCAAGACCCTTTGCAATATCAAGAACCTTGTTTCTCTCCCCGACATTTGAAACCATTAAAAAAATTTACCCCCTGTAGAAAAATGATAGCATAGTGATGTCATCAAACTGATCAGCTTCTCCCACGAATTCATCTATATCTTTTCGTACTGTATCTATCAGTTCCTTAGGGTCATCACTCTTGCATTTATTCAGAGCAGTTGCAACTCTGTCAACGCCAAATAACTCATGACAGGTATTTTCAGCTTCCGTAACACCATCAGTATATACAAACAGTGAATCTCCCGGTTCCAGCTTAAATTCGTGCTCCCGGAATTTCATATCTTCAAGCATGCCAAGTGGCTGTGAGTGCTTGTAGATTACAGGCTCAAACTCACCGCCTTTATGTCTTAAAATAGGATGCTCATGCCCTGCATTTGCTGCAATACCCTCACCTGTTTTCAGATTTATTACCGCAAGCCATACAGTCACAAAGAACTGCTCGTTATTTCCTTCGCACAGTGTATTATTTACATCGTAGAATATTTCTGCAGGACTACCCTTTTTGGAGCTTGTCCGTATTTTTATAAGTGTCTTTGCAATCACCATGAAAAGAGCTGCCGGAACACCTTTACCCGAAACGTCAGCAATAACAAGAGCCAGATGATCATCATCAACAAAGAAAAAGTCATAAAAATCACCACCAACTTCCTTTGCAGGATCCATGTTTGCATAAATGTCAAACTCTGTTCTGTCAGGAAAAGGAGGGAATTCTCTTGGCAGCATATCTTCCTGAATTCTGGTAGCAACGTTAAGCTCAGCTCCGATTCTTTCCTTCTCTGCTGTGACCTTTTTTACCTCTTTGATATAATTATCAATTTCAAGCGCCATATTGGAAAAGCTTTCGGAAAGGCGCCCTATTTCATTATTCAGCTTTACCCGTGAAAGATTCTTTACTACCTCTGCACTGTTTTTCGTATCTTCGTAGTAATCCACGTTGTTTTTAACTGTTCTTAAGGGGATTGTTACATATACTTTTATAAAGATCAGACATACAATAGCAAAAATCAGCTGGAATAAAAGGACATACATGGTACCTTGTACAGTAGCACCCAGTATCTCCTTGTTAACTTCCTGAATACTATACGTAAGCCCAAGAAAAACATGATACCCGTCTATATCAAATAAAGGCTCATATCTGTCCACATATCCATTCGATTCGGCCATACTATAGGAATCGCGTATTGTCTGTTTTAATAATTCTCTCTGGGATTCTGTAAAAGTCACAGTCGTACCAAGTAAATAGTAATCGCCAAAGTTATTACTGCGTTTACCTTTACCGTCCGAACCGTTTAATAAGAATATACATTTCTGAAAATCGTTATCAGCGGCCATACAATATATATAATTTATCTTATATGCGATAAGCATATTATTCATACGAATGAGACAGTTGTTGTATACTATCTCCGCATATGCTTTTTTATCAGCTTCGGATAAATTATCAATATCTGCTATAGTTGCTGTTGTAAAAGAAAAACCGGGATTATCTTTCAGAAATTTTTTTGCTTTTTCCCTGGTCAATTCCTTACTATCATATTCGACATCCAAATCATCAAGATGCTCAAGCCAGTATTCCATAATATAGTCTATGGATTCATACTGGCATAAATAAGCACCCAGATCATCAAAAAGGTTCTCAGCCTGATGAACCTTCTGAGTCATGATATTTCTTTTAGAAATTGATGAAATTGTAAACCATGAAACAATTCCTATGATAATAGTCCCTACCAGGAAAAAAATAAGGACTTCATAAAAAACACTTACTTCAAGTTTTCCGTTTTCCTTATTAATCTTTTCCGACATATGCCCCCCTCTGGCAAGTCAAAAGTCCGAATAATAATTATTTTAGTTTTTCATAATATGTGTCTTTTTTAAGATTCTAACAAGTTTTGTTCCTTTAGGAAAGCCCAAAAGTTCTGTTTCTGTTACGCCCTTTGTTCTGACCATCCCTATAGCATATACGATAACGCCGGTAAAAATCGCAATTGCAACAGAAATCAGATTAACAAAATATTCCCTGTTCATAGCCATTCCAAGCAGCATGCTAAAAAGCTTATATATGCCAAATGCCACTCCACCCATTGCTATGGAAGCACCTGTAGGAATTATATACATTTTCATAATGTCGTATTTCATGTCCAGAGTCTTGGAAACCGCATGTTCATTAAGCACACACATCAGGAATGAATAAACAATCGTGACAATCGCCAATGCCTTATTACCAAGATCTGTATACAGCAGCATAACAACAAGTAAAACAGTCTGAATAACAAGAGCAATTGCAGCATTTATTGCAGGAATATTTACCCTTCCAATTCCCTGTAAAATAGCATTACTTACAGTGGAAATAGAATAAAAAACAACGGTAATTGCAAGCATCTGCATTAATACTCCCGCTTCATGAAGAGTTGATTTCTGCGGAAACATGAGCATTATGATAGGATCTGCCAAGGCAAAAAGTCCAACCGCAGAAGGAATTGCTATCATATTGATCATTCTGTAAACCTTCTTGATCATCTGCTCTGTGCTGTCATAATTTTTCTGAGCATAATAGGTTGAGATACTCGGCATAATAGTTGCAGCAGCTGCTGCTGCAATGGAAGTAGGGAAATTGGAAATTACAAGAGCCTTTCTCGAATAAACTCCCAGCCTTGTTACAACCTCATTATGAGGAATTCCCTTACTGTAGGTCATAATTTTTGAAAACAAAGTGTAGTTAAGAGTGTTTGAAAAATTATAAATCGCAGTGCTGAGAACAATTGGAGTCACTATCATTATCAGAAGAATAAAGATCTCTCTGTACCCCAAGTCTTCATGCTTGTCATGTATTACTTTTCTCTTAATGGAATCGCGATTTATGTTGTAGACAAAAAGCATAAATAGCAGAGCAATAACAACACCTGAGCCTGTTCCGAGAGCACTGCCTATTGCACCGTACATAGCCTTTACAGATTCATCACCGTTTCTTGAAATTGCAAGCTTTACAAGAAAGTATGCTGCTCCCACAGATACAAACGCATTGAGAAACTGCTCCACAAGCTGAGATACACTGGTCGGAACCATTGTGCGATGCGCCTGGAAATATCCTCTTAGTACACCAAGCGGTCCAAATATGAAAATTATAGGTGCAAAGAACCTGAGTACCGGAATCGAGTAACCATCCACAAGAAGCGGCGCTCCAAAAAATACAAACAGAGTTCCCACTCCTCCGACTACAAATACATAAATAAGCGCACAGTGAAAGATTCGCTGTGCGTTGCGATACTCATGTACCGCTAGCCTCTGCGATATAATCTTACTCATCGCAGAGGGGATACTATATGACGAAATCAGAAGTACAATAGAGTATATCTGATATGCGGTACTGTAATATCCATTACCCTCATCACCGATAATGCCGGTTAGAGGAGCCTGATATAAAAGTCCTATTATTCTGGATATAAAACCTGCTGTTGCAAGGATTGACCCCTGCACAATAATACTTTTCTTTTTACTCATTTTAATTAAGGTCTAAGCCAATCGTACATCTCCTGATATTTGGATGCCGATACCTCCCATGAGAAATTGGCAGCCATTGCACGATCTATCATCTTGTTCCATTCACGCTTATTGTCGTAATATACTCTCTCAGCCTCGCGAACGGTGCGCATCATCTCATGCGCGTTGTAATTAAGGGATCCGAATCCGGTTCCTGTGGTCTCATACTGATTATAAGGTTCAACAGTGTCCTTAAGTCCGCCTGTCTGTCTTACAATCGGGATAGAGCCATATCTAAGAGCCATGAGCTGTGATAATCCGCAGGGTTCAAAGAGTGACGGCATAAGGAATGCATCCGAAGCCGCATATATTTTATGTGATAACGGATTAGAATAGAATATGTTTGCTGAGATCTTATCAGAATACTTCCACGCGAAGTGTCTGAACATATTCTCATACTGTTCCTCACCTGTTCCGAGAACTACTATCTGAATAGCATCCTGGCAAAGCTCATCGAGAACATAAGCAATAAGGTCAAAGCCCTTCTGGTCGGTAAGTCGTGAAATAATACCGATCATCATTGTCTTTTCATCTTCAGGAAGGCCAAGCTCTCTCTGAAGTGCTCTCTTATTCTTAACCTTTTCCTTACGGAAATTAATTGCATTGAAAGGATACTCAAGGAATTTATCTGTCTCGGGATTAAAATCAGTATAATCTATACCGTTTACAATTCCTCGAAGATCATTTGTCCTTGCTCTCAAAAGTCCGTCAAGACCTTCTCCGAAGAACTCGGTCTTAATCTCGTCTGCATAAGTGCTGCTTACAGTGGTAATTGCATCAGCATAAACAATACCACCCTTTAAAAGATTGGCATCCTTATAATATCCAAGCTTATCCGGAGTGAAATAATAATCCGGTAGTCCTGTAATATCCTGCACATCCTTGGCATCCCATTTACCCTGGAATTTAAGGTTATGGATAGTCATTATGGACTTGATTCCACGGAAGAACTCATTACCCTGGAATCTCTCTTTAAGGTAAACAGGTATAAGGCCGGTCTGCCAATCGTGACAATGAATAATGTCAGGCCTGAAGCCTATAACCGGAAGAATTGAAAGAGCTGCCTTACTAAAGAAGGTGAATTTCTCAATCTCCCATATTACATCACCGCCATAGGGTGCCATTCCACCGAAAAAGTACTCGTTATCTATAAAATAATAATGTACGCCATCAACTTCCGCATGGAAAATACCTACATACTCACTTTTCCAGTGGAAATCCATGTAAAAGTTTGATACATATTCAAGCTTATCCTTCATCTCCTGAGCCATGCAGGTATACTTTGGAAGGATAACCCTTACATCAAAATATCTCTTATCAATATCCTTGGGAAGTGATCCGACAACATCTGCCAAACCGCCTGTTTTAATAAATGGTACGCCTTCTGATGCTACAAATAAAATGTTCTTCATGTATTGCCTCCCTCATTGGAAGAATTTTTTATTATATTTTTCGTAAATCAGTCTTCAGATGCCTTGTACTTCGCAGACTGCATAGCTATAAGCTCCTCATCAGAGAAATAATCAATTCTCATAGCCTTCTTGACATCACTAAGTGTCTTGGCAGCAACTTCTTCTGCCACCTCAGATCCCTTCTTAATAACATCATATACATAAGGAATATCCTTCTGGAATTCCTCTCTGCGCTTTCTGATAGGTTCAAGCTCAGATTGAAGTACATTGTTAAGGAATTTCTTAACCTTAACATCACCAAGACCGCCTCTCCTGTAATGAGCCTTCATCTCATCAAGGTTAGCATAATCCGGTGCAAATTCCGCAAAGTGCTCATCTCTTGCAAAAGCATCAAGATAAATAAATACCGGATTGTTCTCAACTTCACCGGGATCCTCAACTCTAAGGTGGTTAGGATCTGTAAACATGCCCATTACCTTCTTCTTTATAATATCAGGTGACTCTGAAAGGTAAATGCAGTTGCCAAGTGATTTACTCATCTTGGCTGTTCCATCCGTACCCGGAAGTCTTAAGCATGCAGCGTTATCAGGGAGCAGTATATTGGGCTCTACAAGAGCCTCTCCATATACAGAGTTGAATTTACGAACAATCTCTCTGCACTGCTCGATCATAGGCTCCTGATCCTCACCTACAGGAACAGTTGTAGCCTTAAAGGCTGTAATATCAGCAGCCTGACTTATAGGATATGTAAAAAATCCAACCGGAATACTTGTCTCAAAATTACGCATCTGTATCTCTGACTTAACAGTGGGATTTCTCTGAAGTCTTGATACAGTAACAAGATTCATGTAATAAAATGAAAGCTCTGTAAGCTCCGGAATCTGTGACTGTACAAAAAGAGTGCTCTTAGCAGGATCAAGACCAACCGCAAGATAATCAAGAGCAACCTCTATTACATTCTCTCTTACCTTATCCGGGTTCTCTGCATTGTCAGTGAGCGCCTGAGCATCTGCAATCATTATGAAAATATCATCAAACTCACCGGAATTTTGGAGCTCAACTCTTCTTCGAAGTGAGCCGACATAGTGTCCGACATGAAGTTTGCCGGTCGGACGATCGCCGGTCAAAATAACTTTACGCATAACCTTTTTTCATCTCCTCGTTAAAAAAATTCATATAGTGTATAGTATACCAAAAAACTCTACTTTTTT